>ERZ827088.10-NODE-10-length-276265-cov-8.990685_pt1 | contig 276265 bp, 232 predicted proteins | sample MGYA00519922_ERZ827088 | MGnify/ENA primary metagenome ERZ827088 (study PRJEB31778, sample SAMEA3449254) | human gut metagenome | biome: human gut; feature: human-associated habitat; material: faeces | place: United Kingdom | collected 2010/2012 ... | reverse complement strand
GCTGGCGCGATTGGAAGAATGAATAAGGAAAGCAGTGATAATGATGTGATTGGCAAAAGTAGAGACGCAAGATTTTGCGTCTCACGAGGGAATGTGCGCAATTGGGCAGAGCTATGAGATGAGGGACTGACGACGGCACGGATGGACGGGAGACGCTAAATTTTGCGTCCCTACTGGCTGGCGCGATTGGGATGAAGGGCGGGAAAGGGATTTGGGATAAAAAAGTCAGCCACAGGCGATGGCGCGGTTAGGGGCGTCACGGTCTGTGGCTGACAGCGTTTATTTCACAGGAATGTTCTCCAGAGTCTTTGTGAGCAGAGTCCAGAACGGCTCTATCGTGGATATGAGACAACGCTCACCCGTTGTGTGCGGCGAACGGATTGTCGGTCCGAACGACACGACATCGAGGTGCGGATACTTGCCCAGAATGATGGAGCACTCCAGTCCGGCATGGTCGACAACGACGTGTGCCTCCTCACCGAAGAGTTCCTTATACTCAGACGTGATGAGGTGGAGTATCTCGCTCTGCGTGTTCGGATCCCATCCGCAGTAGTCGCCGGATGTCTCCACGCGCATTCCAGCCATGTTGAACGTGCTCTGCAGCGTGGTGACGATGTACTCCTTGTAGCTCTCGCGTGAGCCGCGCGCCAGAATCTTTATGCTCGCCTTGCCTCCGCCTATCTCTATTATGGCGAGGTTGGACGACGTCTCCACCACAGTGGGGAACGACGGAATCATACGCATCACGCCGTTGTGGCATCCGTAGATGGCGTCGATGAGATTGTCCTGTATATCCTCCGGCACCTCAGTAGCAGGTGTGTCAACATCCTCCACGAACAGTTGTATGTCGTTCTCAATGCCCGCAAACTCGCTGTTGAACAGCTCGCGGTATTCCTCCGCCATAGCCTTCAGTTCGTCAACATTCTCCTTCGGCAGTGTCAGCACCGTCTCGCACTCAAACGGGATGGCGTTGCGCATGTTTCCGCCGTGCCATGTGGCGAGGCGTGCGTCAAGCTCTGCCACCGCGTCGCGCACAAGACGCACCATCAGTTTGTTGGCATTGGCGCGTCCGAGATGAATCTCCAGTCCGGAGTGTCCGCCCTTCAGACCCTTCAGCACCACACGCACTGCGGCGTCGGAGCTGTCGGCAGGCACCTCCTTATACTCCAGTGTGGCAGTCACGTCCACACCTCCCGCGCTTCCGATGCAGAAGTGTCCCCAGCTCTCAGAGTCGAGATTGAGCAGAATGTCACCGTGCAATTCTCCTTCGGGCAGGTCGTTGGCGCCGAACATGCCGGTCTCCTCGTCTGCGGTGATGAGTCCTTCCACCGGACCGTGCACAAGTGTCTTGTCCTCCATCACAGCCAATATGGCAGCCACACCCATACCGTTGTCGGCGCCGAGCGTTGTTCCTTTAGCCTTCACCCATTCCCCGTCTATCCACGTCTCAATGGGATCTGTCTCGAAGTTATGCGCACTGTCCTTGCTCTTCTGCGGCACCATGTCCATGTGTGCCTGCATTATCACGCCCTTGCGGTTCTCCATTCCGGGAGTGGCGGGCTTGCGCATCACGATGTTGCCTGCCTCATCCTTGAATGCCTCAACGCCTGCTTTGGCGGCGAAGTCGAGCAGGAACTGCTGTATTTTATCACGATGTCCTGACGGACGCGGTACTTGCGTAAGCGCGTGGAAGTTTCTCCACACACACTCAGGTTTCAGGTTTTTGATTTCTGTCATAGCTTTTTTGTTGTGTTTAAACGGTTATGTTGGTTATTGTGTCATGCGGCGCATGCCACGGCATTGGTCTTCTTTGATGTGAAAGACAGCGCGATCCACGCCCACACACCCAGCAGCACGACGAGCAGCGTCTGCACCGAATGTACTATAAGGACGAAGTAAAGCGCGTCGGTCTCGCCCACCCCATAGAGTATGAGCATTGTCTTCACGGCGAAATGCCACGGTCCGGCTCCGTTGGGTGTGGGCACGATGACGGCTATGCTTCCCACGATGAACGTCACGAGGGCGCACGCCATGCCCAGCGAGGAGGTCGCCTCGAAGCAGAAGAACGTGAGATAGTAGTGCAGGAAATAGCTCACCCATATGCCCAGGGTGAACAGAACGTAGAGCGGCATGTTACTCACTCCGCGCAGGGAGAACACGCCCTGCATTATGCCGCTTATGGTACACTTCACCTTATTATATACGGAGAACCTGCGCAGAAGCACCCACAGCAGCACCACAGCGGCAACGGCGCACACGGCAGTGACGATGTAGCCCGCCGTGGAGAACCGTGAGAAGAGCGTCTCGATGTTGGTTCCGGTGCGGCTGAAAAAACTGTCGAACACGCGCAACTGGAAGAACAACGTGACAAGCGTTATGGCGAGCACGAGCAGCGAGTCGATGATGCGCTCGGTGACCACAGTGCCCAGAGCCTTCGTGAACGACACTCCGTCGTAGCGTTTGAGCACTCCGCACCGCGCGAACTCGCCCACGCGCGGCACCACAAGGCTTACGGCATAAGAGAGGAAAATGGAGTTGACGCTTACCGACGCCCTCGCATGCTCCCCTATAGGCTCGAGGCTCATCTGCCAACGCCATCCGCGCAACATCTGGGCAAGCACGCCGAAGGGAAAGGACAGCAGCATCCAGGTCCAGTCCATTTCGTGAACGAGCACCCTGCCGACATTCTTGAAGTCGAAGTCACGATACATCCAGTAGAGTATCAGTCCGCCAAGCAAGAGCGAGAACAGGACCTTCATTATATCGTTGAATGTTTTTCTGCGTTCCAATGTTTATGTCAGTGTTCTTTATTATTGATATACATAATGCAAATGTACGAAAAAACCACCGTATAATGTAATTATATACGACGAATAAACATTTTTTAGCTTCACGGCAAAACGCTCCCGAAGCCACCTCCACACCGCCTGCATGACGGCTGTGACAAGCCAGAAAGACTGCGGCAGAAAGCACGCCGGACATGACAAAAAGTCATACATAAGAACAAAATGTCACAATATCGGGCAAACAATTGACATAATGTCATATTTTCGTAACATTCATACGGGTTTCTTTGACGTACGTCAATAAAACCCCGCTTTCATGGAGTTTTAAAGGGAAAGCCATTGTCCGGTACATAATTCGTATTACCTTTGCAGCGTCGAAAAGACAAAAAGGATAACAAATTAAAATTAAAAGAAAGGTAAAAAGACTATGGTAACATTTATCACATTTGCCATCGTGGCAGTAATCATTGCCAAGGCAGTAAGCTTAGGACATAAGATTGATTTACAGAAATAACATCAATCTGATGTCTTCTTCTTTAAGAAGAGATTATTGAACATTTTATATAGAAAGGCGGGGAACCGGCAACAGCCGGCTGCCCGTTTTTTCGTTTATGCCCCACCCTGCCGCGCAGGCACAATCGCGGTCACTCCTGCGACTGCTTGCCACGCCTCTCTCCGCGCGCCGCGCCATCCGTCGGAACACGCCACAACGCTCTCCGAGCAAGTCAGACAAGTGTCTGCATAAATATGCATAAGCACGGGCTGCAAAACGCATAAGCACGCACGCCAACTCCACGAGAGCCGCGTATTTGCGCACGAACGCACTTTCCGGTGCAAATACGCAGGTATTGTGCACTTTTGATATATCACTGACAATCAATCCATTGCACAAAAACGCGCCACGACGGCAGTCTAACGGCAAGGCGAAACAGTACGTTCCGCATGACGGAAAAGCCTCTTCCGCACCTTCAAACGGTCTCTTCCGCCCCACAGAAAAGGCCGTGCGGCAGCGCGAAAGAGCCTTTCCCGCACCACGGACAGCTGCCGACGGCACGTCAGAGTGGCTGAAACGGATGCGGAAAAGGCTTTTCCGCGTGCCGCGGAGGCATTTTCCACGCAACGCCGTTTCTATTTCACAGATTTGTTTTGTCGTGTTTTTTTACCATGAAAATGTATATTTATGCGTTTTATGACATAAATAAGAATCCACCGGCAAACATCATTCAGATAAACCGAATAGTGCCCTATGCGCATCAGTTTGATGGCGTCAGCCTGTAGAGACGCAAAATCTTGCGTCTCACGTCCAGCCATGCCGCTTTTAGTCCATCATCTCGTTGCGCTGTTTAATTGTGCTTACCTCCTTGTGAGACGCAAAATTTTGCGTCTCTACTTTGGCTGGATGCGTCAATCTCGGTGATTTTTATGTGCATCTGTTTGATGGCGCCAGCCTGTAGAGACGCAAGATTTTGCGTCTCACGTCCAGCCACGCCGCTTTTAGTCCATCATCTCATTGCGATGTTTAATTGGGCTTACCTCCTTGTGAGACGCAAAATCTTGCGTCTCTACTTTTGCCAGCCACTCCTTCAGCACTGCTGCCGTCATCTTGCGTTCAGCTTTTTCCCGGTGCAGACCGCCACATCTTCGATAAAGCTGAACACAATCCGGCTGACAGCAGCACGAAATAAAAATGGAAGTATGATGACCGGTCCGGGGTTAATACAACCGTCCGTCAGCGCACCGCCACCATGCCTCCACCGCTCCGGTCTCAGCCGTACGGGCGCGCCCCGACAGACTTTCAGGGCATAAAAAAACCGGATGCATCGCCTCGATACATCCGGAACTGAGTTGGGATACTCGGACTCGAACCAAGAATGACAGGACCAGAATCTGTAGTGTTACCATTACACCATATCCCAATATGTTTGCTTCTTCATTTCTGAATTGCACTGCAAAGGTACACATTTTTTTTTAATCACAAACATTTTCAGCAACTTTTTTCTAAAAAAAACAAATAAACGGCAGTATTATCTCGTTTTTCAGATTATTAGATGTAACTTTGTGCATCATTTACTAAAGACATCATCACACAACAGAAACGAAAAATCCGCAATCCGGAAGCCGTTGACGCACAGAAGCGGAGACACCGGTCCGGACCGGGAACAACAAAATTCGCATAAATGGAAACAACAAACAGACTGGTAGACTCAATAACAAAAGGAATTCAGGAAAAGAAAGGACAGAACATAACCATTGTAGACCTCAGAGGCATCGACGGAGCAATAACAAACTATTTCGTGATATGCCAGGGAGGCTCACCGTCGCAGGTGGAGGCTATAACAGACTCGGTGGAGGAGACAGTGAGGACGGAAACGGGAGAGAAACCCGTCAACGTGAACGGTCTGGGCAACAGCCAGTGGGTGGCAATGGACTACATCGACGCCATGGTACACGTGTTCATGCCGGAGGCGCGTGAGTTCTACAACCTTGAAAATCTGTGGGAAGACGCTCCGATGACACGTCTGCCCGACGTTGAGTGATACCGTCGGAGCATGCAAGTATCACATTATTATATATATAACAGACCGGAACAATGTAGTTTCACATAAATATGGACAACAACGAGAAGAAACGTCAGAACGACAATAACCAGCCGAAAATGCCCAAGTTCAACATGAACTGGATATACACGGTCATACTTATATCACTCGGCATACTCTTCATCACTGGCGGAGGAGACGCCCTCGCCGTGGGAAGCTCGGCAAAACAGGAAGTCACATACACAAAGTTCAAGGAGTATGTGGAGAAAGGCTATGCCAAGAGCGTGGTGGTGAACAAGGACCGCAACATGCTTACCATGTATGTGAACGCCAAGAACATACGCGACGTATTCGGCAAGAGCGCGAAGCAGGTGGGACCTGAGCCGGCGGTGAACGTGGAGTTCGGCTCCGTGGACGAGCTTGAGAAATATCTCACCGAAATGCAGAAGGCGGGGAAGATAACCGACTTCAGCTATGAGAACGAGAAAGGAAACTCGTTCATGAACCTGCTCATAAACCTCTCGCCATTCATCCTCGGCATCGCGCTGTGGATACTGCTCATGCGGCGCATGGGCGGAGGCAACGCGGGCGGAGGCGTGTTCAGCGTGGGCAAGAGCAAGGCGCGCATGTACGAGAAAGGCAACGACCTGGGCATAACGTTCAAGGATGTAGCCGGACAAGCGGCTGCCAAGCAGGAGGTGCAGGAGATTGTCGAGTTTCTGAAAGAACCCCAGAAATACACCGATCTGGGAGGAAAGATTCCTAAGGGCGCGCTGCTCGTAGGTCCTCCGGGAACAGGAAAGACCCTGCTGGCAAAGGCTGTCGCCGGTGAGGCGGGCGTGCCGTTCTTCTCTATGAGCGGCTCTGACTTCGTGGAGATGTTCGTGGGAGTGGGAGCAAGCCGCGTGCGCGACCTCTTCAGACAGGCGAAGGAGAAGGCTCCGTGCATCATCTTCATAGACGAGATAGACGCCGTGGGACGGGCAAGAAGCAAGAACCCCGCCATGGGAGGCAACGACGAGAGGGAGAACACACTCAACGCGCTGCTCATAGAAATGGACGGTTTCGGAACCAACAGCGGCGTAATCATACTGGCGGCGACCAACCGCGCCGACATGCTCGACAAGGCATTGCTCAGAGCCGGACGCTTCGACAGGCAGATAAACGTGGACCTGCCCGACCTCAACGAGCGCAAGGAGATATTCCAGGTGCACCTCAGACCGGTGAAGACTGACGACACTGTGGACATAGACTTCCTGTCGCGGCAGACTCCGGGATTCTCAGGAGCCGACATAGCAAACGTGTGCAACGAGGCGGCTCTCATAGCGGCGCGCCACAACAAGAAGTCTGTGGGCAAGCAGGACTTCCTCGACGCCGTGGACAGAATTATAGGCGGACTGGAGAAGAAGACCAAGGTGATGACCTACGACGAGAAACGCACCATCGCGCTACATGAGGCGGGACACGCCACAGTATCGTGGTTCTGCGAATATGCGAACCCGCTTGTCAAGGTGAGCATCGTACCGAGAGGACGCGCTCTCGGCGCCGCATGGTATCTGCCGGAGGAACGCCAGATAACGACAAAGGAGCAGATGCTCGACGAGATGTGCGCCCTGCTCGGCGGACGTGCCGCTGAGGAACTGTGCAACGGGCAGATATCGACAGGAGCGATGAACGATCTGGAGCGCGCCACAAAGAGTGCCTACGGCATGGTGGCGTATGCCGGAATGAGCGACAAGCTCCCCAACATATGCTATTACAACAATCAGGAGTACCAGTTCCAGCGTCCTTACTCCGAGACAACGGCTAAGATAATAGACGACGAGGTGCTGAAGATGATAAACGACCAGTATGCCCGTGCCAAGGAACTGCTCACAAAGCATAAGGAAGGACACCGTGAGCTGGCTGAACTGCTGCTCAAACGGGAGGTGATATTCGCCGAGGACGTGGAGAGAATATTCGGTAAACGCCCGTGGATAAGCCGATCGGAAGAGATAATGGAGGACGACACACCGAAGCTGGAGGACATGCCCGACATTGTGAAAGAGGCACAGGCGGAGCACGAGAAGTCGCTGGAGCGGAAGAATGATGGCAAAGCCGTAACGGCACAGCCCGCAGACAGCGGCGACGGAGAGGGGAAACAAGACTGACAAACATAGAAAAAAGACAGCCCATGAGTGAGAAAATGAAAAATCTTATCACACGTTCGATTACGGGCGTGCTGTTTGTAGCGATTATCGTGACATGCTTTATGTGTCCCGAAGGAATGATAGCTGTTTTCGCACTTGTCACCGGACTGACCGTCTGGGAGTACACCGGGCTGGTGAACAGGATAGACGGCGTGACGGTGAACAGGTTCATCTCCACCGCAGCGGGAGTCTACCTCTTTTTTGCCGTCGCCGGATTCTGCAGCGGCATAACGCCCTCCGCAGTGTTCATACCCTATCTGCTGAGCGTCATCTACCTTTTCATAAGCGAGCTGTATACAGAAAGCAAGAACGCCATAAACAACTGGGCATACACCATGCTCTCACAAATGTATGTGGCTCTGCCGCTGTCCACCATAAACATATTGGCATTCAGGGATTACGGCGGACAGGTGGTGTACGGCTACCTGATACCGCTCAGCATATTCGTCTTTCTCTGGGCAAACGACACCGGAGCCTATTGCTTCGGATCGCTCTTCGGCAGGCACAAGCTGTTCCCGAGAATAAGCCCAGGCAAGACATGGGAGGGAAGCGTCGGCGGAGGACTGCTCGTGCTGGCAGTGGCTGCGGTTATAGGATACGTGGAAAACCATAATGCCGACGGACAGACGCTCGGGGCTGTAATGTCCGTTTCAGAATGGATAGGCATGGGACTTGTCGTGGTGCTGTTCGGAACATGGGGCGACCTTGTGGAGTCGCTCTTCAAACGCACCATGGGCATAAAGGACAGCGGGAACATACTGCCCGGGCACGGGGGCATGCTCGACCGTTTCGACTCGTCGCTCATGGCTATTCCCGCAGCCGTGGTATATCTGTACACACTCACTTTGTTCTGATACGACAATCTGTCTGATGCGGATGCCGTGTGCTCCGCGTCAGACCTTAAACCGAAAAGACCGGTATATGCCGGAATATAATAACTCAACCTTATTACTCTATTATGAAAAAGAATCTGCTTTTTTTTCTTTTTTACGCCACCGCGACGCTGCTGTTATGGAACTGCGCGCCGAAAAGCGTGGCAAGTTATTCACCCATTCAGGTCACCGTACCCGAACGTCCTGCCGGACAGACAGACGTGGTGGGGCTCACCGCACCGCCGCTTGACACGGTAAGAGTGGGATTCATCGGACTCGGAATGCGCGGACCGGGGGCGGTGGAACGATGGACACACATCCCTGGAACAAAGATTGTGGCTCTCTGCGACATAGTGAAGGAGCGGGCGGAGAACGCCCGCGACATCGTGACCAAGGCTGGCAGACCCGCTCCTGACATATATTACGGCAGCGAGGACGCATGGAAGAAGATGTGCGAACGCGACGACATAGACCTCATCTACATCGCTACCGACTGGAAACATCATGCCCAAATGGGTGTCTACGCCATGGAACACGGCAAGCACGCGGCAATAGAGGTGCCGGCGGCGATGACCCTCGAGGAGATATGGAAGCTCATAAACACATCCGAACGCACCCGTAAGCACTGCATACAATTGGAGAACTGCGTGTACGACTTCTTCGAACTGACCACTCTCAACATGGCGCAGCACGGCGTGTTCGGCGAGATTCTGCATGTGGAAGGGTCATACATACACAATCTCGAGGACTTTTGGCCGTACTATTGGAACAACTGGCGCCTTGACTACAACCGCAAACACAGAGGCGATGTGTATGCCACACACGGACTGGGACCGGCATGCCAGCTGCTCGACATACACCGCGGAGACCGCATGAAGACACTCGTGGCTATGGACACTAAGGCTGTCAGCGGTCCGAAACTGGTGAGAAAGCTGCAGAACGAGGACGGTTCCGACTTCCGGAACGGTGACCACACAATGACGTTCATACGCACAGAGAACGGCAAGACAATACACATACAGCACGACGTGATGAATCCCCGTCCGTACAGCCGTATGTACCAGCTCACCGGAACAGAGGGTTTTGCCAACAAATATCCGGTGGAACAGTACTGCCTGCGTCCCGAGAAGTCGGCTGCGACAGGCATTCCCGACCACGAGAAGCTTGACATGCACTCGGCTGTATCGCAGGAGGTGAAGGACATGCTGATGAAGAAATACAAGCATCCGATACACCAGGAGCTTGAGGAAACGGCAAGAAAGGTGGGCGGACACGGCGGTATGGACTTCATAATGGACTACCGTCTGGTTTACTGTCTGCACAACGGACTGCCTCTCGACATGGATGTCTACGACCTTGCGGAATGGTGCTGCATGGCGGATCTCACCAGGCTGTCTATCGAGAACGGCAGCGCGCCGGTGGCAGTGCCTGACTTCACGCGCGGGGCATGGAACAAGATAAAGGGCTACAGACACGCTTTCGCGAAATAAGCGGGAGCCAGTGAAACGACAGGCGGTGCCATGTGAAGAGAAGTCTCCATGGCACCGCCTGTCCGTTTATCCTTGTCACCCTCTGCGACATCGCCTGTCCGACGCGAGCAGACGGTACATCTCCGCCGCCGCGTTCTGCGATGCGTCGTCGCTGCCGAGACGCTTTCGCACCTCGGCATAGCCGTCAAGCATACGCTGACGCCCCTCGCCGCCGGGAAGGACGAGCGACAGCTCGCGCGCAATGTTACCGGTGCTGAACGTGTCGGCTACAAGTTCCGGCACGACATCCGCATCGGCTATGAGATTGACAAGCGATATGTATCTCACATGAATGAGCTTTTTGCGGAGCCATGAAATGAGCTGCGGCAGCGGTGTCTTGTAGCACACGACCTGCGGAACGCCGAAAAGAGCCGTCTCAAGCGTTGCTGTTCCGCTAGTGACCACAGCCGCGTCGGCATTGGCAAGCAGGGCGTAGGTCTCGTCGCGAACACTGTGCAGTGTCCCGCCCGCCGCGAAAGTGTCATAATAGGAAGACGGTATGCCGGGCGAGCATGCCAGCACCGGCTGGCAGTCGGGGAACTGCGCGAGAGCCTGAAGCATAGACGGCAGATTGTCCTTTATCTCCTGCCGGCGGCTTCCGGGCAGCAGAGCCACAACTGGCTTTGAGCTGTCCAGTCCGACACGACGGCAGAAATCCGCCTTCGTCTCCTTGTATCCGTCGAGAAACGCGCCCACTTCTCCAGCCGTGGGATTACCCACATAGTGTATGGGATAGCCGTGTTTGTCTTCGAAAAAAGGAATCTCGAACGGCAGAATCGAGAACAGTTCGTCCACATCACGCTTTATATCTTTTATCCGCCACTCCTTCCACGCCCATATCTTTGGCGATATGTAATAAAAGACAGGTATGTCCGTGGAAGCGTGCACATACCGCGCTATGCTGAGGTTGAAGCCCGGATAGTCCACAAGAATCACGACATCAGGGCTCCACTCCACTATGTCGCGCTTGCAGAGCGACATGTTGCGCATGATGACGTGCAGATGCGTGATTACCGGAACAAAGCCCATGTATGCCAGCTCACTATAATGCTTCACGCGAGTTCCGCCTACCGCCGACATCAGATCGCCTCCGAAGAAGCGGAACTCGGCATGAGTGTCCTTCTCCCTCAGTGCTCTCATAAGCCGTGATGCGTGCAGGTCGCCGCTCGCCTCGCCCACTATAAGATAATATTTCATCGCTGTCCGTATGTTCAGAAAGTCCAGTCCTTCATCTTCCCTATCATATCATATGCGGTGACATCTATCGTTGTAGGTGTTATTGCCACATATCCGTGAGTCAGAGCCCAGTTGTCCGTGTCCTCGGCTTCGGGCTCATCGTTGGTGTACTCGCCCGTCATCCAGAAATAGTCGTAGCCGTGCGGATGTGTCATGCGCACACATTCGTTGCCCCATGTGCCTTTTGCCATGCGGCAGACTCTCACCCCACGGAACTTGTCTACGAGCGGGAAGTTGACGTTCAGACACACTCCTGTAGGCAGACCGTCACGCAACACCCTCGCCGTGATGCTTCTCACAAGCGGGCGCAACGGCTCGAAATCGGCGTCATCCCGATGGTCGCACAGCGAGAAAGCCACCGACGGGATGTATTTCATGCACCCTTCCGTAGCCACACCCATCGTACCGCTGTAATGCGTATTTACGCTTGCATTGTCTCCATGGTTTATTCCTCCGATCACCATATCGGGCTTTCTGCCGTCGCATAAGCTGTCGAGGGCAAGTTTCACACAATCAACCGGAGTGCCGTTACACGACCACACGTCAACGCCTTCCCTGCGTCTGCGCAGCTTCAGACGTAGCGGTGTGGTGGCAGAAAAAGCACACGAGAAACCCGAACGAGCCGACTCCGGAGCACACACAAGCAGGTCTGCCATATCAGAAAGCATATCCATAAGACAGTTTATGCCCCGTGCATGATATCCGTCATCGTTTGAAATGAGTATCAAAGGCCTTTTTTCATTCATAAATTTACATTTAATTTGCATGCAAAAATACGAAAAAAGGTTTAAAATATAGGTTTCTCACATAAAATATGTATCTTTGCCAATAGTTTTAACCGGATGCATCACCACGTCATGAAGCAACATTCTGCTACGTGCAAGGCATTCGTGCGACTAACTAAGCATAGGACAGAGATGGGAAAAATTATTGCATTAGCTAATCAGAAAGGCGGTGTAGGCAAAACGACGACAACCATAAACCTGGCTGCATCGCTTGCTACGCTGGAGAAGTCAGTACTCGTTGTTGACGCCGATCCGCAAGCAAACGCATCGAGCGGACTCGGTGTCGACCTCAAGGAAGTGGACTGCTCGCTCTATGAATGTATAATAGACCACGCTGACGTGCGCGATGCCATCTACACAACAGACATAAACGGTCTCGACATAATACCGAGCCACATCGACCTTGTGGGCGCAGAGATAGAAATGCTCAACCTCAACGACAGAGAGAAAATGATAAAACGGCTGCTCGACTCCATCCGCGACGAATACGACTACATCCTTATCGACTGCAGCCCGTCGCTCGGACTCATCACGGTAAACGCACTCACGGCAGCCGACTCGGTTATTATCCCCGTGCAGTGCGAGTACTTCGCGCTCGAAGGCATCAGCAAACTGCTTAACACCATAAAGATAATAAAGAGCAAACTGAACCAGAAGCTGGAAATAGAAGGATTTCTGCTGACAATGTATGACAGCCGTCTCAGACTCGCAAACCAGATTTATGACGAGGTGAAACGCCATTTCCAGGAACTTGTTTTCAAAACAGTCATACAGCGGAACGTCAAGTTGAGCGAAAGTCCGAGCCACGGACTGCCGGTAATTCTGTATGACGCTGACTCGACTGGAAGCAAGAACCATCTTGCGCTTGCAAAGGAAATAATAAACAAGAACAGATAAAGAGTCAGGCAGACAAGAGTTTTTTTTCATAGAGAAGGCACACGGTGAATGCATAAGACGTATCATGACAAGACATGCATGCTGCCGTGACGTCCTTCCGCAACAGCACAACAGACAACCCACATAATAAGAACGCCCCATGGCAGTACACAAGAAATTCAGCAAAAACGTTCTCGGACGAGGACTCGACGATATAGAAAGAGGAAAAGGACTCGACGCGCTCATCGACACAAACGGCGTGCGCACGCAAGGCACATCTACCATAAACGAGATTCCGTTAGACCAGATTGAGCCGAATCCGAACCAGCCGCGAAGGGAATTTGACAGCGAGGCACTGCAGGAACTTGCCAACAGCATACGCGAGATAGGCATCATACAGCCCATCACACTGAGGCAGACAGACGAGCACCGTTTCCAGATCATCGCTGGAGAAAGGCGGTGGCGCGCGTCACAACTGGCAGGTCTGGAGGCGATACCGGCATACATCCGCACCATAAAGGATGAGAACGTGATGGAGATGGCGCTTGTGGAGAACATCCAGCGAGAAGACCTCAACGCCATAGAGATAGCTCTTGCATACGAGCATCTGCTTGAAGCGGACGGCATGACACAGGAGAAAGTGTCTGAACGTGTGGGAAAGAGCCGCACGGCAATAACCAACTATCTGCGCCTTCTCCGCCTGCCGGCACAGGTGCAGATGGCTCTTCAGAAAAAGGAAATAGACATGGGGCATGCCAGGGCGTTGCTTGCCGTGGACAGTCCGTCGCTCCAGATAAAGCTGTTCAACGAGGTTCAGAAACACGGATACTCCGTAAGAAAGGTGGAGGAACTGGCACAACAGCTGAAGAACGGTGAGGACATAGAGAGCGGAAAGAAGAAAATAGCGGCAAAGGCAAAGCTCCCCGAGGAGTTCAACATGCTTAGAAGCCGACTCTCCGACTTCCTTCACACAAAGGTTCAGATGAGTTGTTCGCCCAAAGGCAAAGGCAAGATAACCATTCCTTTCGCCAATGAGGAGGAACTGGAACGCATCATGAACATATTCGATAAAATGAAAGAGCAATAGAAGTGAGATTTCATTTATCCGACATATTGCGGGTATGCGTCATCGCATGCATGCCTGCCGCCGTACAAGCCACGGCATGCAGGACGGACACTGTCATCGTCGCAACGTCCGCCACATGGCAGGAGACAAGCCGGAACGACAGCGTCATAAGCGCAGAAAGCATACTCTCGCACGAGGACAGTCTGAGACTCGTGGCGTCAACCGACTCGGTGGCGAAGAAAGCCAGGCGCGACTGGGCAACATGGCGTCCCAATCCCAAGCGCGCGCTGTGGCTGGCTCTGGTTCTGCCGGGGGCAGGACAGATATATAACCGAAAGTATTGGAAGATACCGATTGTATACGGCGGGTTCGTAGGATGCATATACGCGATGCAGTGGAACAACCAGATGTACCGCGACTACTCGCAGGCTTATCTTGACATTATGGACGATGACCCGAACACGCAGAGCTACAACCAGTTCCTGCATCTGGGCAACAAGATAGACGATACGAACATCGAACGCTACAAAAAGCTGTTCAAAAGCCGTAAAGACCGCTACCGCCGATGGCGCGACATGAGCTTTTTCGTGCTCGTGGGCGTATACGCCCTTTCTGTCATCGACGCCTATGTGGACGCCTCCCTGTCAGAATTCGACATATCAAAGAATCTCAGTCTGAGCGTCGAACCGACCATTATGAACAACTACAACGATAACAGGATATCGCTGAAATCAAATTCCATAGGAGTGAGCTGTAGTCTGAACTTCTGACAGACAGTCATTCCACTGTTACGAAATCATCACATAACCATTCAGAAAAATTAAGACAGACATTGATGAAAAGAATAAACTTATTGATAGCCGCAATCGTTATAGGATACTGCAATCCTGCCAACGCGCAATCAGTGAATGACGATACGGAGATAACCGTAACTAACGAAAAAGGAGAAAAAGAAACCATCGAGCTGCCGGGAGGCATGACATGCGAATTCGACAGCCTACTGAGCGAATATCACATCAAGACCTATCTGAAGCCGGACACCACATGCAACATGCCCGACATCAATCCCGTATACGACAAGGAAGTATATAAGGAGAGACTGAGCAAGATGCCCACAATCATAGAAATGCCTTACAACGACGCCGTGCAGCAGATGATAGACCGCTACAGCATCAAGCTGCGCCATTCGGTAAGCATGATGCTGGGAATACAGAATTTCTATATGCCCATATTCGAGGAGGCACTCGAGGCTTACGGACTGCCGCTCGAACTGAAATATCTGCCTGTGGTGGAGTCGGCGCTCAACCCCAACGCCGTGTCGCGCGTGGGCGCAACAGGTCTGTGGCAGTTCATGATTACAACCGGAAAACGTTACGGTCTGCAGATAAACTCACTCGTTGACGAAAGGCGCGACCCCATAAAATCGTCCTACGCAGCGGCACACTACCTGAAGGACCTGTACAAGATATTCGGCGACTGGAACCTCGTGATAGCCGCATACAACTGCGGTCCGGACAACATAACGAAGGCAATGCACCGTTCAAAAGGCGAGACCGACTACTGGCAGATTTATCCTTACCTGCCGAAAGAGACAAGAGGATATGTACCGGCGTTCATCGCGGCAAACTATATCATGACTTACTACTGCGACCACAACATTTGTCCGATGCGCGCGGACCTGCCCGTGAAGACCGACACGGTGGTGGTGAACCGCGACGTGCACTTCGAACAGATTGCAAGCGTGCTCAACATGGACGTCAGCCAGATAAAGGAGCTCAACCCGCAATACCGCCGCGACATTGTCAACGGCAACAGTCAGGCATCGGCGATAAGGCTCCCTGCCACACTCGTAAGCAGTTTTATAGACAACGAGGAACGCATCTACGCACACAATGCTGAGCAACTGCTGAGCAAGCGTACGGAGGTGGAGATAAACAAGACCGCACCCGTAGCCGCGACAAGAAGGAAGAGCACAAGACGCAGACGAACCACAAGAGCGAAGACCGTAACCATAAGAAAGGGCGACACTTTGTCTGAGATAGCCGAGCGCAACAATACTACTGTAAGCAAACTTAAACGACTCAACAACATAAAAGGAACAAACATACGCGCCGGAAAGAAAATCAGAGTGAGATAAACCATACACAGGCATTCACCTTAAAAACAACATAGTTATGGACGACCTGAATCTTAAAGACAAACAGAAAGAAGCCTCCGAGGCTAAGATGATAGACGATGCGTTCCAGCATCTGCTCGATACCTATCTGTCAACACGTCACCGCAAGAAGGTTGACATAATAACAAAGGCGTTCAACTTCGCCCGACAGGCACACAAGGGCGTGCGCCGCCTGTCGGGCGAACCGTACATACTCCACCCCATCTCCGTGGCGCAGATAGCATGCGAGGAGATGGGGCTCGGCTCTACAAGCATATGCTCGGCACTCCTGCACGACGTTGTAGAGGACACTGACTACACGGTTGAAGACATCGAGAACATTTTCGGAAGCAAGATCGCACAGATTGTCGACGGACTGACAAAGATTTCCGGCGGCATATTCGGTGAACAGGTGTCGGCTCAGGCGGAGAACTTCAAGAAGCTGCTGCTCACGATGAGCAACGACATAAGGGTCATCCTGATAAAAATATGCGACCGACTTCACAACATGAGGACGCTTGAGAGCCAGCCGGCAAACAAGCAGTACAAGATTGCCGGAGAGACTCTCTACATCTACGCGCCGCTTGCCAACAGGCTCGGACTGAACAAGATAAAGACCGAACTCGAGGACTTGAGCTTCAAATACGAGCATCCCGAGGAATACGCCTCTATTGAAGAGAAGCTCGCATCGACACAAGCCTCACGCGACACACTGTTCAAACAGTTCACCACTCCTATACGTGAGGCTCTCGACAAGATGGGCATCAACTACCAGATAAAGGCAAGGGTGAAGAGCCCTTACTCCATATGGAACAAGATGCAGAACAAACACGTCACGTTTGAGGAGATATACGACATTCTTGCCGTACGCATAATATACACCCCGAAGACACGCGCCGAGGAGATAAACGAATGCTTCAGGATATATGTCGCGATAAGCCAGATATACAAGTCGCACCCCGACCGCCTGCGCGACTGGGTGAACCATCCCAAGGCAAACGGCTATCAGGCGCTGCACGTCACGCTGATGTCAAAGCAGGGACAATGGATTGAGGTGCAGATAAGGAGCGACAAGATGGACGAGGTTGCCGAACAGGGGTTCGCCGCACACTGGAAATACAAGGAGGGCGACATCAATGTGGACGACGACAACGAACTGAACAACTGGCTGAGCACCATAAAGGAGATACTCGACGACCCGCAGCCGGACGCCATGGACTTCCTCGACACCATCAAACTGAACCTCTTCGCAAGCGAGATATTCGTGTTCACGCCCAAAGGGGAGATAAAGACCATGCCTGCCGGATGCACCGTGCTCGACTTCGCCTTCCTCATACACACATTCCTCGGCACACACTGCATCGGGGCGAAAGTGAACCACAAGCTCGTCCCCCTGAGCCATAAGCTGCAGAGCGGAGACCAGGTAGAGATCCTCACATCCAAGTCGCAGCACGTCCAGCCGTCGTGGATCAACTTCGTGTCTACGGCAAAGGCGCGCGGCAAGATACAGGTGACACTGCGCCGCATCAACAGAGAGAAGCAGAAAGAGGGCGAGCAGATACTCACAGAATGGCTTAAAACCAACGACAGGGAGATGGATATGGCGGTGGTCAGCAAGCTGTGCGCGCTCCACGGCATTGAGAAGCCTGACGACCTGTTCCTCAACATCGGAAAGAAGACAATAACGCTCGGAAACAAGGAACTCGACGCGCTCAACGACAAGAAAAAGGAAAACTCCAAGACGTGGCGCAAGTTCGTGCCTTTCCTCGGCAACTCAAACAAGGACATAAAGAAGAAGGCTCTGCTCATCGTAGAGAAAGGATTCAACAAGAAAAAGCCGGTCATCATCTCTGAAGAGACCATCGACAACTTCATATATCCGGGATGCTGCCACCCCATACCGGGCGACGACATACTGGGATATATCGACAACCAGAACCGCATAGAGATACACAAACGCGACTGCAAGGTTGCCGACAAGCTGAAGACAAGCTTCGGAAACAAGATACTCGACGCGAAATGGGACATGCACAAGCAGATGTTCTTCGACGCGACAATAGAGATAAGGGGCATCGACCGTAAGGGTATGCTGCACGATGTGGCTGATGTCATATCAGACAAAATGGACATCAATATCCACAAAGTCACAATATCGAGCGACGACGGCATATTCGACGGACTCATAGAACTGCGCGTACACGACCGCAGTGAGGTGAAAGAGATAATGAAGAGTCTAAAGAAAATAAACGGATTGCAGGAGGTTTTGCAGACACAATAAAGTCTGCGGCATGCTCCCGCCATCCCTACAAGACATCACACCCGCCGCACCAGCCAGTAGAGACGCAAAATCTTGCGTCTCACGAGCAGATACAGCATATTTTCACCGGCACACATCCGCACCGCCATATAGCGCAAAATTCCCTCGGGAGACGCAAAATCTTGCGTCTCTACTTTATTTGTACACACTTTCATCGGCAAACATACGCGCTGCCATATCGCACAAAGCTAACTCGGGAGACGCAAGATTTTGCGTCTCTACTTTATTTGTACACACTTTCATTGGCATACATATGCACTGCCATATCGCGCAAAGCTAACTCGTGAGACGCAAGATTTTGCGTCTCTACTTTATTTGCACGCACTTTCATCGGCACACATACGCGCCGTCATATCGCGCAAAGCTAACTCGGGAGACGCAAAATCTTGCGTCTCTACTTTTACAATACACCTAAATAAACAAAACAAGGCGGCAATGAATAAACCCGCTTTAAAGCACACATAAAAAAACGCATTGGACACAATCTTACTGATGTCCGAATCGCGACCTTGACTGACCGTATATTTATACATTCCCCACCGTCGCATGAATATTTATACACCACCAACTCCACGATACCCGTGTATTTGCCAGCCAAACGCCATCCGGGCGCAAATACGCGATTCTCAGGCACTTCAGCAAAACCGTTGAGCGTCAGTCTTTTGGCACGACAGACACCGCAGGACACACTTTATTGCCATGCGAAAGAGCCTCTTCCGTCACGCAGGAAAGGCTCTTCCGTATGGCGGAACGGTCTTTTCCACCCCACCGTAAAGCCTTTCCGGGAACGCAAAACAGGCTTTTCCACACATCCCGACAGGCTGTAATCACCCTCCACAGGCATTATCAGACTGCGGAAAAGGCTTTTCCGCACCGACGGACACATGGCGAACCGCCCCACCGCATTCTCTTTCACGATTTTGTTTTGTCAAAATAAAGTCAAGTCACAACTGCATATTTATGCAACTGACAGACCGTCGCAAGCGTCTTACATACTCACGTCATCCTCACGCAAAGCGCAGCCCCAACATGCGTGAACCTGCACAACGGCATGGTTATCCTCACGAATCACACCGCCGGACAGCATCCGGCGCGACGCCACTCTGTCCGCAGCACCCTACTCCACAACCTCACATAAACAAAAAACCCCGATGCCTGAGGCACCGGGGAATGATGTTACACACATTAACGATTACTCACCCTTGGTGTTGTCGTTGAATGTTGCCACGCGGTTGAACTCTACCTGCTCAAACAGTTTGTCGGTAGCGCCCATACCCTTTGTGGAGAGTCGGTTAGCCGAAATCTTATACTTCTTTACGAGAGCCTTCTTTACTGCCTCGGCACGAGCCTCAGACAGCTTCTGGTTAAGCTCAGCCGAGCCTTCCGGAGAAGCATATCCCTTGATCTCAACCTTTGCGTCCGGATGGTTCTTCATGTAGTTGGCGATGAGCTCTATCGGCGCATACTGTGCCGGGTCGATGACACTCTTGCCCTGACGGAAGAGCACTGTCGGCTGCAGGTTGGTGGCTGTCGCAGGCTTTACATATACAGGCTGCTTGCTGTTCTTGCAGTCCTGCAGAGCCTTCTCGAGGTCAGCTATCTGACGGTTCTTTGCTTCCAGCTCAGAGTCCTTGCCGCTCAGCTCACCGCGAAGACTGTTCACCTTGGCGTTGAGAGCGTCTATCTCAGACTGGTCGCGCAGCTCTGCAATCTTGAAGTTATGCGTTCCGTTCGAGTTCTTGAACTTGTATACGATACCAGCGTTGAGCTGTACAAACGAACGGTCGATATCGTATTTCACGCCATCATAGCCCGCACCGTTGAGCCCGTAGTTGATGGACGGCTCGAGATAGAACTGCCACTGCTTGTCAGAACCGAAGTTGAAGGCGAAGTCGAGAGCCACCTTCGATGTGAGCACGTCAGTCTTGTAGGCTGACGAAGGATGTCCGAAGACATGTCCCCATCCGAATCCGTAGAGTGCGGAAACCTCAAACAGACGCGGTTCACCCTTATATCCGCCGAACCAGTTTGTGAGGTTCACCGTTCCGAGCAACGATGTGTTGAGATAGTTTACGAGCGTACCCGTTGTAGTACCGTTGGTGTTCTTGAAGTAGGCATTGCTCTCGGCAGCCAGTCCGAATACCGGTGTGAAGTTGCGTCCGATGCGGAGACCTGCATTGGGCTGGAGGTTCTTGAGCCATCCGTGTCCAGTTGTGGCAGTCGCCACACCGCCGTTTACGCCGATATAGAAGTTGTCGAATGTCTTGCTTTCAGTCACCGTCTGGGCAGAAACCGATATTGCCGATGCAATGACCGCTGCCATTAAAAATAATCTTTTCATCTTTCCAATAATTTAATTTGGTTTGTAAATAAATACTATCCGCAAATAATCAATTCACTACAAAGAAACGAAAATAATGGATATGCTCCAAGAATAAACGTCAAAAAAATACATTTAAATTCGAAAAATATTATAATTGGCACGATGCCGGAAGCATTTTCGGAAAATATGAATAACCGGTATGACAATATGAACACATGCCTTCAGCACATGCCGCACAAAAAAACAGATGCCTCCCGCAACGTTTCTGTCTGCCGGAGGCATCTGAGCCGGTTAGTTCATATAAGTTTGTGAGTGTCCTGAGCACGCTCACCGGACGGTATGTCCCTCCACGCTCAGCGGAGAACTACCTTCCTTCCGTTCACCACGTACAGTCCGGACGAAAGTCCGCTAACGTTGGTGCTTCCGTCCACCTTGCCCGAAAAGACCTCTTTTCCGTCCGCCGTCACCACGCGCACGTCCACAGGCGAGGAGGCAGAAAGGGTTATGGTGTGGTCTGACGTGCCGACGCTGAGCTGTCCGTCACCGTTCCCTTCCACACCGACTATGCCCGAGGAAGTGTTCTTCACAAACACAGCCGCATTGTTGCTCTGTGCCAGATTGGCTATCTTTCCGGCTTCAAGCTCTTTGAGCGGAGAGTATATCTCAAGACTCGACTTGAGCATCCGTCCGCTGACAAGAGCCTCGACCTCGTCCGGATTGAACGCCGACCGCCAGAAGAACAGTTCGCCCAGAGTGCGGCTTGCGCTGCCCGAAGCGTCGCCCACGGTCATCTTGCCAGGAGTGAGACGCTCGGCAAGCTCGCCCGCCTGACTGTCGTCCACATAGAGGATGACACGTTTCTGCGCATAATAGTGTGACACTGTCACTGTGTGCCATGCTCCGTCGTCCACAGACACATTGCCTTCAATCTGATTGCCCTGATATGACGTGTATCTCACGGTGCCGTCAGCGGTTATGTCCACCTGACCTATGACGCTTCCGGCAGAGTTCTCCACGGTGAACAGACGTCCGGCATCACCGCCCTTGAACCTTATGCTCACCGTGAACGGATGCAGGATGTTCTCGCCACGGAACTCTATCACGTCACCTCCCGAGAGCGTTGCCCCGCCGCTCATGTCGCGTACCGGCTGCGGCTTTCCGTCCTCGAGAGCGTCGAACAGCGACGGCGGCATGGCATAGAAGAACTCGTTGTGACCGTTGGTTGTGGGATGCGCGTTGTCCGCCATATATCCCGTCGCCCATTTGCCGGTACCGTCGTCTATCGCTCCGAGCGTATTCACGGACGGCACATCCCATTCGTGTATCAGGAGATTCATGCGTTTGATGTACTTGTAGTCGTCAAGGGTGTAGTCTCCGCGCGTATAGTTGTTCATCACAACCGGTATCTTCCCGTCTTCGCGTACCTTTCTTATTATCTTCTGCATGTTGTCACTGAACTTCTGCATGAGTGCCTGTTTGTCGGAAGCCTCGTGAATGCCCTCATTTCCCATGGACAGACCTATGATGACATAACGTCCGAAGTCGTGTATGAGCTCGTCGTAACGGTCGAGCAGGTTCTGCGTGTTATTTCCTCCTATCGACACGCCCGAAACGGTGAAAGGATTGTCGCTCTGCTTTCGCTGATAACGTGTGCGCATCAGGTTACCGTAAAGATAGGCGTAGCCATGGAAGTCGGTGGCTCCCTGTCCGTTGGCTACGGATGAGCCGAACACCGAAATCTTATACTCGTCTATCGGCGCGTCGAGAGAGAATACATAATTGTTCATGTCGAGCGACACGGTGTATGTGCCACGGTTGAGACGTATGTTCTCCACGCTGTATCCCTCAGATGCCATCGCCACCTTGTCGCGGCTGCCGGACAGACGCTTCACAGCCAGCTCGTCGCTGTTGTTGAATGCGAAATAGAAATACTTGTCGGAGAAGAGGAATACATATCCTTCGTTCATGTCGACCTCCGAACGCCACACTCCGTTGCCGGCATACTCCACCGTCGTACCGTCAGGGACGATGTTGCCCTTCACATAGAGCACGAGAGGCGTTACGCTGTACTCATTATTGCGCGAGTCGTATCTCACACGCACCACCTGTGTCTCTGTCACCTCGATGGGGGCTCCGCCCTCGGCAAGACCGCCTTCTGTGTCAGCCGCACCGAGCGTCACACGCTCTCCGTCTGTGGCGGTCGCGCTGATGCTGTATGTGCCCGGCTGCATACGCAGATACGCCTCGAAGATGCCGGTACGGCTGTTGTCACGGCGCAGCTCGCGCATTGCCACATCCTTGCCGTCCTCAGACGCTGTGCCGGTGATGGTCATCGACCTGTACTCTCGCGGGTCTGCGGGACGCTCACCTCCCTCATACTCCTCTATCTTAATGATGTTGACGTGTGCCATTCCTCTCTCGCGCTTGAACGTGAAGAGAATGTTTCCGTCCTTGTCCGGATAGATATAATCGCTCACGGCGACATTCCTCACATTGCCCTGTATGGCTTTTCCCTGAGCGTCGAAGCCACCTATGCACCGTCCTGTAGTGGTGAGCCATGTGCTCCACGAGCTCTGTCCGTCCACAGTATAGATGCTGTTGCGGTCTGTGGTCTCGTTCACGATGCGGCTTCCGAATATGTGCAGCTTGTAACAGCGGCTTTTGTCCAGTCCGGAAAAGCGTATCTGACGCTCGTTGTTGTCGTTCACCCACACGTAGTCTTCGGTCGCTGTCTGTATGGCAAGGTCTCCGAGGTTTTCCTCCGTCGGGTTGTTCACGCCTCCGGCGTTCACCCCGTTAGTCTCCATCATCTGCAGAGTCTCTGCCGTAATGCCCGTTTCGGTGTTGTCGGAGTTGACGAGATTAAGTTTCGTTCCCTTTGGTATCTGGTTGCTCGAAGCCCTTCCGGAGGTGAGATTGTTCCAGTAATTGCCGTTCCTGTCGGCTCCCACGGTCTGGTGTCCGCGCGAGTTGTTGTCGGTCTCGCCAAGGTCTATGTAGATGCGCTGCGCCAGACGGAGGTTTGTGTTGGGCCTTTCCAGTCCGTCAATCTCCTCTATCTTCATGGCGTTGACGTGCACCATACCGTTGATGTTCTTCTTTATTATCGTGAAAGTTATGTTTCCGTCTCTGTCGGGAAACACTATTCCGCTTTCCAGTATCTTGTTGTTGTTGCCGTTGTAACCGCCGTCTCCTATGCCCTTTCCCGACATCTGATGGAATCCGCTCCAACTGTTCTCACCCCGGAACAGGAATTCCGCAGAGCGCACTTCCTCCGTGTTGCGGCTTCCGAAAGCATGGAAACGGTAGCCTTTATTCTTGTCAAGGCCGCGGAACGTTATGAAATTGTAGTTCTGGAAAGACTCGAGGAAGATGTAGTCTTCGGTAGCCGTAGCCACGGCAAGGTCGCCGAGAAGTCCGACAGACGGCGAGATGAGTCCGCCTCCTCCGCTCAGTCCGTTGGTCATGAAACGGGTGTTTATGAACACACTGTAACCGGTCGGCTCGTTCCTGGAGTTCACTACGTCGAACGAAGTGTTCGGATAGAGATAGTTGTTGCCCGAACTTTTCACATTGGTCCAGTAGTTTCCGTTGGCGTCCGCACCTGTTGTCTGGTGGCCGCGCGAATCGTTGTCCGGCTCCCCGAAGTCTATGTACATTGTCTGGGTGGTGTTCTGCGCACAGACATAATTGAACAATGGAAGCATGGCCATTGCTCCGCAAATGAGTAATTTCTTATACATGTATAGCAGGTTTTTGGTTATGTTATTATCAGATTTGACTCTACAAAGTTATAACTTTTTGTCATTACGGCAATATAAAAGCCACATTATTATATTTATTTTATTACCCGCGCATAACACATCGATGACAACTGCAGGCACACAGAGTCAATCCGCGCATGTGAACATCCGCAGGCTACGACACCGGAAAACGTCTGTCATGGCAAAAAAAAGGTGCCGGAACAGACACACCGCACAACAACCGTATGCCGTATGCTGTTCTGACACCTTATTATATATATGTCTCTGCCTGTCAGACAGGCGTCGTCCGTCAGACAAGAGACACCTTACAGTTTCTCAATCAGTTTCATTCCTTCATCCACAGCCTGCATGTTGAGGGGGATGAGGGCGTGATGCCGTTCGGGCAAAGTCTTGTAAAGAGCCGAGTTCAGACCTTCCGTGCTCACTACAGGACAAACCTTAAGCAGACCGCCGAGGATTATCATGTTGAACACCTTGGCGTTTTTCATCTCCGCAGATTTCTCCATCGCGTTGATGCGATACACAGAGATGTCCTTGCGGGTGGGCGGATTGATTATTCCGAAAGAATCGTATATCAATATGCCACCGGGCTTCACCTTCGGCTCAAACTTGTCGAGAGAAGGCTGGTTGAGCACTATCGCCACGTCGTAATGGCTGAGAATGGGTGATGAAATGCGCTCTTCGCTCACAATGACAGTCACGTTTGCCGTTCCGCCACGCTGCTCCGGACCGTACGCCGGCATCCAAGTGACCTCCTTGCCTTCCATCAGTCCCGAATAAGCAAGTATCTTGCCCATTGACAAGACACCCTGTCCTCCGAATCCGGATATTATTATTTCTGCTTTCATTCGTTTGTCGTGTCTTTTAAATCACCCTTTGGATACTGTTTGAACATGTTCTCTTCCATCCACTCGTTTGCCTTCACCGGTGTGAGCTTCCAGCCGCTGTTGCATGTCGCGACAATCTCAACCAATGACGAGCCCTTGCCTGCCATGGATGCCTCGAAAGCCTTTCTGATGGCTTTCTTCGCCTGTTTTATCGCCCCGACAGTGTGCACGCTCTGGCGCGAGACGTAGCAAGTGCCGCGCAGAGTGGCGGCAATCTCGGTCATGTTGAGCGGATAGCCGTGCAGCTCAGGGTCACGTCCGTAAGGACAGGTACTTGTCTTCTGACCTATGAGAGTGGTTGGAGCCATCTGTCCGCCGGTCATTCCGTATATGGCGTTGTTGATGAATATTATGACGATATTCTCTCCGCGGTTGAGCGCGTGGATGGTCTCGGCTGTTCCGATGCAGGCAAGGTCGCCGTCGCCCTGATAGGTGAAGACCATCCGGTCGGGCCAAAGCCGCTTGATAGCTGTGGCAAGTGCCGGTGCGCGACCGTGCGGAGCTTCCTGCCAGTCGATGTCAAGATAACGGTAGGCGAACACCGCGCAGCCCACCGGACACACTCCGACAGTCTTGTTCTCCATCCCCATCTCCTCAATAACCTCTGCCACCAGCTTGTGCACAACGCCGTGCGAGCAACCCGCACAGTAGTGCATCTGGGTGTCGTTCATGAGCTTCGGTTTGCTGTAAACCAGATTCTCAGGTGATATTATGTCATTCATGCCAACTTCTCCTTTATTGCGTTAACTATTTCCTCCGGCTCGGGAACAATACCGCCAAGACGGCCGTAATGCTCAACCTTCACCGTTCCGTTCAATGCGAGACGCACATCCTCGACCATCTGACCGGCGTTTATCTCTGCGACAAGCACTCCCTTGCAGTCTTTAGCGACCGAGCAGAGAGGCTTCTTCGGGAAGGGCCATAAGGTGATGGGGCGGAACAGACCGGCTTTGATGCCCTGTTCACGCGCCAGCTCGATGGCTTTCTCCGCCACGCGCGCGGCACTTCCGAACGCCACTATGACATAATCCGCATCGTCGGTCATCAATGTCTCGTATCTGACTTCGTTCTCCTCTATCTGCCTGTACTTCTCCTGGAGATGCAGGTTGCGCTGTTCCATTATCTCGGACTTCAGCTCGAGCGACGTGAGAATGTTTGGCTGACGGTCCGCGCTGCGTCCTGTCGTCGCCCAAGGACATTCCTTCAGAATCTGCTCCTCTGTGCGTCTGGGCTTCTGCGGAGGCAGAACAACCTTCTCCATCATCTGTCCGATCACTCCGTCGGAGAGAATCATGGCAGGGTTACGATACTTGAACGCCAGCTCGAAAGCAAGGTCCACAAAGTCAGCCATTTCCTGAACCGAGTTCGGAGCGAGCACAATGACATAATAGTCACCGTTTCCTCCGCCCCTCGTTGACTGGAAATAGTCGCTCTGCGACGGCTGTATTGTCCCCAGTCCGGGACCTCCGCGCTGCACGTTTACAAACACTCCGGGTATCTCCGCGCCCGCCATATATGATATACCTTCCTGCATGAGTGCCACGCCCGGGCTTGACGAGGAGGTCATAACCCTCTTTCCGGCTCCTGCCCCGCCGTAAACCATATTGATGGCAGCCACCTCGCTTTCCGCCTGAATGACCACCATGCCGGTCGTTTCCCATGGTTTCATTACCGACAACGTCTCGATTATCTCGCTCTGAGGAGTTATCGGATAGCCAAAGAAGCCATCTGCGCCGCATCTGACGGCGGCGTGGGCAATGGCCTCATTGCCTTTCATAAGTGTTACTTCATGTTGTGCCATAGAACTCAATCCTCCATTTTTTTCTTGTAAACCGTTATACATCCGTCGGGACAGACTATTCCGCACGACGCACAACCGATGCAGTCGTCCGGACTCACCACCTCGGCGAACGGATAACCATGCACATTCACCTTCTTGCGTGCCAAAGCAATAACGTCTTTCGGGCAAGCCTCCACGCAGAGCGAGCAGCCCTTGCACCGGTCGGTATTTACAACAATAGCACCTCTAAATTTTCCCATTGTCCTTATGTTTTTAATATGTGGCAAAACCGCCAACGCCATTCACCTGTGCAGTCAGGGCGCAAGAAGTCCGCCACATGGTTTTTCCTCATGGATTATATATATCCTTACAGTAGAAGTCAAGGATATTCTCAACCATCTGTTTTGCCTCTACCGCAGGCGACTGAGGGTCAAGCTCTATTGCCTCATTATAATTCTCGATGGCATGCTTCCAGTCGCCGCGCTGCCGGCACTCGTTACCGAGCCTGTAATACTCTTCTGCCGTCACTGTCTGTAATACTCTTTTTTGCCTGCGGCAAGCGTGTTCTTCATGAGCGAGCATATCGTCATGGGACCCACTCCACCCGGAACAGGCGTTATGAATGAACATTTCGGAGCCACCTCATCGAACTTCACATCGCCGTTGAGTCTGAATCCGCTTTTGCGTGAAGCGTCCGGCACACGCGTCGTTCCTACGTCGATGACAACCGCGCCCTCCTTCACCATGTCGGCGGTGACAAAGTCCGGCTGTCCTATAGCAGCGATGATAATGTCAGCCTCACGGCATTCATCCTTCAGAGTCTTCGACCGTGAATGGCACACCGTGACCGTTGAGTCGCCATACTGCTTCTGCATCATCAGCTGCGCCATGGGTTTTCCCACGATGTTGCTGCGTCCGAGGATGACGCACTTCTTGCCCGAAGTCCCGATATTATACCTCCGGAGCAGTGTCAGGATGCCCAGTGGAGTGGCTGAGATGAAGCAAGGAAGCCCTATCGCCATGCGTCCCACGTTTATCGGATGGAACCCGTCAACGTCCTTGCGATAGTCTATCGCCTCTATTATCTTCTGCTCGTCGATGTGCGCGGGGAGCGGCAGCTGCACGATGAATCCGTCCACATCCTCATCCCTGTTGAGTCTGTCGACGCACCCGAGAAGCTCCTCCTCCGTCACGTTGTCCTCATAACGTATGAGTGTCGACTTGAATCCGCACTGCTCGCAGGCAATGACCTTGTTCCTGACATAAGTCTCCGAACCACCGTCATGCCCCACGAGCACTGCCGCCAGATGCGGTTGTTTGCCGCCTCCGGCAACTATATTCTTAACCTCTTCGGCTATTTCAGCCTTTATGGCCGCAGCCGTTGCCTTTCCGTCTATCAGTTGCATAATGATTATTTAAAATTTAGGCATACCCTTCATACGTCCCATCATGCCAGCCATTTTACTCATAGAGCCACCTGTCACCATCTTCATCATCTTGCGGGTCTGGTCGAACTGCTTGATGAGACGGTTCACATCCTGGATGCTCGTGCCGCTTCCCTTAGCTATGCGCATACGTCTGCTCTGGTTGAGAATCTCCGGATTGGTGCGCTCTTTAGGCGTCATGCTGCGTATGATAGCCTCGATGCCCTTAAAAGCGTTATTGTCTATGTCAACATCTTTCAGAGCCTTGCCCACTCCCGGAATCATCGCGGCAAGGTCCTTTATGTTTCCCATCTTCTTTATCTGTTCTATCTGACCGAGGAAGTCATTGAAGTCGAACTTGTTCTTCTGTATCTTCTTCTGCAGCCTGCGGGCTTCCTCCTCGTCGAACTGTTCCTGCGCGCGCTCCACAAGACTCACGATGTCGCCCATGCCAAGTATGCGGTCAGCCATTCGTGAGGGGTGGAACACGTCCACGGCATCCATCTTCTCGCCCGTACCTACAAACTTTATAGGCTTCGTGACAACCGATCGTATGGACAGCGCGGCACCTCCGCGTGTGTCGCCGTCGAGCTTGGTGAGAACCACTCCGTCGAAATCGAGACGGTCGTTGAACTCCTTCGCCGTGTTCACGGCGTCCTGACCCGTCATTGAGTCGACCACGAACAGAGTCTCGTCAGGATTGAGTTTTTCCTTCAGATTGGATATCTCGTCCATCATCGCCTCGTCCACTGCAAGTCGTCCGGCTGTATCCACAATCACCACATCGTTGCCTTTTGCCTTCGCCTCGGCTATGGCGTGCATGGCAATCTCCACAACATCGGTGTTGCCCGGTTCCGAATAGACAGGCACTCCCACCTGCTCGCCCACCACCTTCAGCTGTTCTACGGCAGCCGGACGGTAAACGTCGCACGCCACGAGCAGCGGTTTGCGGTGCTGTTTGTTGCTCAGCATGTTGGCGAGTTTTCCGCTGAAGGTGGTCTTACCCGAACCCTGCAGACCGCTCATGAGTATTATCGCCGGTTTGCCTGTGAGGTGCAGCTCCGCCGCCTCGCCTCCCATGAGCTCGGCAAGCTCGTCGTGCACAATCTTCACCATGAGCTGGCTGGGCTTCACAGCCGTCAGTACATTCATTCCGAGTGCCTTCTTTTTCACCTCGTCGGTGAAGCTTTTTGCCACTTTGTAGTTCACGTCGGCATCGAGCAACGCTCTTCTCACGTCCTTAAGAGTTTCGGCTACGTTTATTTCGGTTATCTTTCCTTCACCCTTGAGAATCTTGAAACTGCGTTCAAGTCTGTCGCTTAGATTTTCAAACATATTTGTTCCGGTGTTGTTATTTTTTCATTGATGTTTATCAGCCTGTCAATCCCCGCCGCTCCAAAAAGCCCGGAAAGTGACACGGCTGATTACAAAATTAAGTAATTATAATGAAAAAGACCAACTAAGACAGGGTATTTAAAATATTTTAAAACACTGCCGGTGAAATTGCGCACACATGTGCTTGCGGTGTGCATAAAAAAGCCGTCAACTCACTGCAATACACCGTTTTGACCGCCGGACTACCGCCGTCACGCGAATGCAATGACGCTCACGGTCCGTAACTGAATCTCACCACCAGAGGCAGATGGTCGCTGTAGCCGTCGAGCCACCGCGGTCCGAGATAGTTGCGGCGCGGCTTCACACCACCGTAACGTCCGTCCTCCTCTATCAGAAACGCCGCGTCCTCCACCCTGCAACCGGCAAACCGCCGTGCGAGCGTGCCGCTCACGAGCACATGATCAAGACTGCCCCAGCCTCCATGATAGCGGTAGGTGCCTTCCGCCCCGTTGCGTCCCACAGCACCGTCGGACACGTCTGTGAACCCTGCCCCGCACACTGTCGCCACACATCCCTTGCCCGCATACTCGTTGAAGTCGCCCGCAACGATGACGGGCGCGTCCGGAGACAGAAGGCGCACAGAGTCAGCCAACGCCACGACAGAACGCGCCACAAGATTCCGGTAGCGGTCGGTCACACGCACACCCGACCTCCGGCTCGGCATGTGAGTCACAATAACGTGGAGCGTATCGCCGTCTGCCGTCATTCCGCAGACATAGAGCAGGTCGCGCGTAGGGCGAATGCCGTCTGGCGGAGAAATCCTTACGGTGCGGTGGTTTATCATCGCGAACGAGAAGGGAGAGTACATCAGAGCCACGTCTATGCCACGCTCGTCGGGCGAGTCGGTCATGACATACTCGTAGCGTGCGCTTCGCAGGAGCGAGCGTCGGGTCAGATCGCGCATCACAGTGTCGTTCTCCACCTCGCACAGAGCCACCATGTCGGGCAGCTGCCACCCGTCCTGTCCGTCGCCACACGCAAGCACAGCCTGCCCAATGTGGTTGAGCTTGCGCCAGTAGCGTGTGCGTGTCCAGCGGTAAGAGCCGTCGGGCAGAAACTCGGTATCATTCTTCAGGGAGTCGTGATTGCAGTCGAACAGATTCTCGCAATTAAGCTCGACAAATGTGAAAAAGGTAGAAAAGAGCAGCAGTAACGACATAGTGTGATCATTCAGGTTTTATTTTGATGCTTGCGACCGCAACGGAATGCGTTTGCCGCACGGCTCCGCGAGTCACCGCAACAGTGTTTTTAATTTTGCAGATATAGTGAGAGGCGAGAGCAACGACAAAGAGGGAAAAACTTGTTTTTACATCTTTGGCACTGCCGAGCCGAATCCTACATTATGCAAATGTAGTGAGAGGCGAGAGCAGCAGCAATACGGGAAAACATCGTTTTACCGGAATTGATGATGCCGAGCCGAATCCTATATTATGCAAATGTAGTAAAAATAACTCTTCACCACCCTTTCCCCACGTTGTTTTTTTATAAAAATAATGATGGCGTCCGCCCTGTAGAGACGCAAAATCTTGCGTCTCCCGATTAAAAAACATGGCTATGTCAGGCATATATTCACATCAGTTCATTGGGCACACTTGCTTGTGAGACGCAAAATTTTGCGTCTCTACTTTGGATAGTCCACGTATAATGCCGCGTTGTTTTCATGTATGGGACAGTCTCGGTGATGGTAATGGGAACCCGCATACTGACTGTCCGGCAAATCCTTTATTAAAAAACAACCTTCCGCAAAAGTCCCGCATGAGTACCGCGCACACATCCTTCGGAACAACAGTATGTACATATCATCATATAGCACAGCCACCGTTTCCGCCATACTATCCCGATTCTGATAAACAACATAACAGACATTACACTCCCACAAAACAAAAAAGGCGGCGCCCGCAACGTATGCGGACACCGCCCTAAGCCTTATACGACAGCCGTAAGATTACTCAATCTCTATCCTGCGACCCTCGTTCTTCTTCTCACAACCCTCAGTCTTGGGCAGGCATACCGTCAGAACACCGTCATTGACGTTAGCCGTGATGTGCTCCTTGTCGACATTCTCGGGCAATGTGAACGACTGTTTGAACTGAGAATAAGAAAACTCGCGATGCAGATATTTCCTGTTCTTGGCATCCTTATCGTTTTTCTCCGTCTTCTTCTCCATGCCGACCACAAGCTCGTTGTCCTCGCTCAGATGCACATCGAAGTCATCCTTAGTCATTCCCGGAGCGGCTACCTCAATCTTGTAATCCTTCTCCTCCTCCACGATGTTTACCGACGGAGCTGTTGTGCTCGCCCTGAACAACCGGTCGTTGGAAAAGAAATCGTTAAACAAATCGGGAAACCAACTCTGTTCTGAAAATCTTCTGATAGGCATCATAACTAATCCTCCTGTTTTTATTTTTATGTTACACTATGCTTTGCAGGCGTCCTCCGTCGTCCTGACTTCAGACGTTCAACCGACTATATGCAACAAGCGTGCCCGCATGACACAGTGTCAGCCGTCGCGGCGGAGTTTTTAACACTCGCGAAAACATCGTTAAACATTGCGCCGGAGTATTTTAAACATACGAAAACTTTTTTCAACTTACGGGGCAGTGGTGACGTGACAACGGCATGACATATTGTCACGCGAGAGACGCGGACAACCGTGAGAATGCATAAAAATGCAGTTGCGGAAGTAAAAAATATTTACAAAAGAAAATCGGGAAAGAGAATGCGGAGAAAGCGGATTATTGGTATGAAACCGAAGGAAAATGGCAGTAAACACACAGCTCCGCCATGCCGGGGATGCGGAAGAGGTCTTATTGTAACACGAAAAAGGCACTTCGGCGGTGTGAAACGCACCTTACGGCTGCACGGAAGAGGCTTTTCGGGCATGCGGAAGAGGCTTTTCCGCACGGTGGAAACATGAGGCTTGCAATACAAAAAGACGTATACCACTGTATATCAAAGAGTTGTAAAAACGCTCAAAACTCGCGTATTTGCGCACAGGAACACTCACGCTGGAAAATAAGACGGCTATGGCGGGTTGACGGCAAAGGAGGAATGGATAAATATGCGGAGCAATGTATATTTATACGGAAAGCCATGCAGGCAGGATGAGGAGCTGTATACGGCACACGGAACACCCCGTGCTCACTCTACGGAACGCAGGAGAGCCTCCACCTCGAGACGTATCTCAGCCATGCCGTCGGCAACATACGTGCAGCGTGCGGCGAATTCCAGGTCGGAGAGAGAGGCAGAGCCTGACGACGACAGACCGCCGAGCGCACCGGTGATGGCGGCATTTATCATTGTGAGCACGGGCAGAGCCTTGTGCGACACGCGCGCCGCCTCGGCACGGTCGGCTCCCTCAGCCGCCTTGCGCAGAGCCTTTTCGTGGGCTGAGAGTTCTGAGGCGAAGGTGGTGAGAATCTCGCGTTCAGCCCCGGCGTCGCCTGCCGCGAATGCCGTGAGGGGCGCGAAACGTCCCGCGTCACCGCTCTGTGCGGCAGCTGGCACGTCAGCCTTTCGTCCCGAGACCGACATTATGACTCCTGCGAGAGTGTCCATGTCGAACGGCTTGAACAGGCATCCGTCGAAGCCAGCCTCCTCGAGCAGCGGGCGCACACTGCGGTCGTGGGCGGTCATAGCCACCACCGCCATGCCGCCGCGGTCGATGGAACGGATGAAGTCGGCGCCGTTCATCTCGGGCATCTCAATGTCGGTTATCAGAATGTCATACGCAGACGAGGCGAGCATACGGCGCGCCTCATCTATGCGGCGGCACACGGTGAGACGCCATTTTCCGCCGGAAAGGCGCGAGAGCATCTCCGTGAGAAGCTGCAACTGAAGCTTGTCGTCGTCCACGATGATGATGTCAAGACTGCCGCACGGAGCCATGGCAGGCTTGTCTGCGGAGGCATTCCGCTCCGGCTCACCGTCTGATGCGTGAGACACGTCCACCGGAAGAGTGACCGTGAATGTGGTGCCCTGTCCCTTGACCGACCTTAAAGAGAAATTTCCTCCGAGCAGAGTGACGAGCTCGCGCGTGATGGACAGTCCCAGTCCGACGCCCTCTATGCCCTGCGCCCCGTCCAGACGGGTGAAGGCGTCGAACACACGCCGGCTCTCCTCCGGGGTCATCCCCTGCCCTGTGTCAGACACCTTGAGCAGCAGACGTCCGCCGCCCACTTCCGCCGTGACACGCACCTCACCCGTAAAGGTGTACTTAATGGCATTGCTGAGCAGATTGTCCAGAATCTGGCGTATGCGGAAAGCATCGCCCAGACACACGGCTGTGCCGCAGCCCGACGTGGCGCACACGAGCCTCAGTCCCTTCTCCGCAGCCTGCGGACGCATCTCCTCCACACAGCCTGAGACGAGCCGCGACGGGCGGAAACTGGTGTTTTTCACCTCCACGCGCCCTTTCTCCAGCTGATGATAGTCGAGCAGTGCGCCGACAAGACGCAGCAGATGAGAGGCAGAGCTGCGTATGTTCTTCAGATAGAGCGCAGGCTTTCCGCCATCCACATATTCTTCCAGAAGACCTATGAATCCGGAGATGGACGCGGCGGGAGCCTTTATGTCGTGCGTGATGGTGAGCAGCAGACGCTCCCGTTGCCGCATGAGCTGTTCGCTGCGGTTCTTCGCCCTCTCCAGATTAAGGCTGTACTCTCTGTCGCGGCGCACATCGCGGCGTATGTTGAAGAGCAGCACCACGGCGGAGAGCAGCACCACGGCAGAGAGCAGTATTATCTTGTTGAGCACAGCCCGCCGCCCTGCCACGTCGTTGTCGAAGGAAGCCTGCACCGACAGATAGGCGTCGGTGCGTATGTCTTTCAGCAGCTGGTCTATGCGCCTCGCGAGCTGCATGCCCACCGCCTGCATGTCTTTCTCGCTGCGGTCAAGGTATGCCATGCGCTCGATGTGGTCCTCAGTCTCGGCTTTCTTTATCTCTGCGAGCACTCCAGCCACGGTGTCGCCTATGTTGACACTGCGTGTCAGGCTGTCGGCAACGAGCGTTCCGCTGTCCGAACGCACGCTCACCGTGTCGTTGCGCGACTTCCGGAAGGCGTCGGCAAGGCGTCCGAAGAAGTTCTTCCTTGTCTTCACCACCTCATACACCGTCTCGCGTCTCTCCCTCACTCCGGTGCCTTCGGGATGGATGATGAGCGAGTCTCTGCCTGAATGCAGGTCGTGCAGCTTGCTGTCGAGATGTGAGCCGCCCTTTCCGCGCGACATCATGCCCATCATGACGCGCGTGTTCTCGCGCTTGCGCTCGAGCAGTCTGACAAGCTCGTCGGTCTTTACGCCGAGCAGGGAGTCGCCCGCAAGCGTCTTGAGAGAGTCGGCTATGTGCTGCGTGAGCGTCACCGAGCGGTCGAACTCCTGCCAGCTTCCGTCCATGCCGAAGTATACGGCGCTCTCGTTATTGTTCATTTCGAGAAAGCTGTAGACAAGACTGTCGGCTACGCTGCGCCTTTGCATGAGTACGCGCTCGGAGGCGTTCGTGGTGACATACGTGCGTGTGTTGTCATAGACAAGCCATGCCGACACACCCAGGATGGACACTACGAACACATATCCCAAGGCAACCTTTATAGGTAAGCTTATTCTTCCCATCAGGTATATGCTTCGTTGTTTACAGCTGCAAAAATAACAATATAATGAAAAATGCGGAAAACCGCGTCATTAAAAAAAGACAACGCTTACAAAGAAAAGACCGGAGGCAAGCGCGGAAAACAAAAGTTCCGGCAACCCTCAATGCGGGCAACCGGAACAGGGTTCTGCTAATGCTTTCTCAAAACCTCCATGTCAGAAAAATGTTTTCTATATCGCTGATGCTTCGTAAGGCTTATTGCAGGACGATGGCAGCAGGAGCTGTCTGTGCAGTGCTGTCGCTTACGCTGCTGCTGTCGGCAGGAACAACCGGAGTGGCTACACTGTCAGGCGTGTCCTGAAGGGAAACAGGAACCTGTGCCGAAGAACCGTAACCTGCGAATGCGTTGCTTACCGAAACCATCATTGTTGCCGCAAGGGCTGCAAAAAATAACTTTCTCATAATCTTATTGTTTTTAAATTTATAACTGTTGTTCTCGTTTATCCGCAAAATAATAGTACAACGTGCGTGCCAGAACATGCCATACGGGCTTACCGCACTGATAATGAGAGCAGTACGCGGAATATTGATTAAAAACAAAAATGGGGAATGTGTGGAGACGGTGTGGAATTTTTCCACAGATAATTGTGGAACGGTCTACAACGGGAGACCGTATTTCTGCATTTTGTTATATAGGGTCTTGCGGTCGATGGCAAGCAGACGCGCCGTCTTGCTCTTGTTTCCTCCCGTGGCACGAAGGGCTGCCTTGATGCGCTGAAGCTCGTCGTTCTCGTCGTGCAACGCCATGTTTCCCTCACTCACCGGACCGAGCGCGCGCGACAGCTCGTCGACGCCAATATACTGTCCGCGCGTGAGCAGCGTGGCACGCTTCACCACATTGTTGAGCTCGCGCAGGTTTCCGGGCCAGTCGTAGCGCGCCAACATCTCCGAGGCTTTGTCGTCGAAGCCGAGCACATTGCGCCCAAGCTCCTCGTCAGCCTGCTTCACAAAGAGGTCGGCAAAGAGGAAAAGGTCGTTTCCGCGCTCCTTCAGCTCAGGCATGCGGATGGTGAACTCGCTTATGCGATGGTAGAGATCCTCACGGAATCCGCCGTCGGCGACACGCCCGGCAAGGTTCTCGTTGGTGGCGCATATGAGCCGTATGTCCACCTCTATCTCCTTTGTCGAGCCGAGAGGACGCACGCGCCGCTCCTGAAGGGCGCGCAACAGCTGCACCTGAACGTCGTAGGCAAGATTGCCGACCTCATCGAGAAACAGCGTGCCTCCGTCAGCCTCCTCGAACGCTCCCTTCTTGTCGGTCACGGCACCCGTATACGCTCCCTTCACATGTCCGAAGAACTCAGACGCCGCCACGTCCTTGGGTATGGCTCCGCAGTCTATGGCAAGAAACCTCTTGCCGGCTCTGCGGCTGAGCTCATGTATGCGTCGGGCGGCATATTCCTTGCCCGTGCCGCTCGCTCCGAGAATGAGTACGGACATGGGAGTGGGCGCGACGAGCGAGATGTATTCGTAAAGTTGTCGCGAAGCGCGGTCGTTTCCTTCTATGTGGCGCGGCACCGTCTGCGACGCCTTACGGGCAGGCGTGTCCTCAGCCACGGGCTTGGCTGCGCGATGACTCATTGAGAGCGCGTCGTTGATTTTCTGAAGAAGTATGTCGGGCTGAGGCGGTTTGGCAATATAGTCGGCAGCCCCCGACTTCATGGCAAGCACGGCATTCTGCACCTCGGCATAGCTCGTCATGACGATGAACGGCGTGTCCATGCCGCTATGGCGCATCCACTCGAGCAACACAAGACCGTCGTGGTCGGGCAGACGGAGGTCGGACAGGATAAGGTCGAACGCACCGGCGGAGTCCTGAAGCCTCGACTTTGCCGCCGCCACCGAGCTTACCTTCTCCGCATCAAAACCTTTTCTGCGCAGCCACGAGCCGATCATCGTGGCAAATGTTATGTCGTCTTCCACAATAAGAATGCTTGCCATGCACTGTGTATGTTATTTTATATTGTCGATATCCGGTCTTACATTGTCGCGTATCTTTGTGAGATAGGCTTTCATTCCCTTGCAGTCACGGCGGTCGATGATGTCGAGAAGCTCCTTGAGCTCGTCGCGTATCTCCGACACCTGGTCGTGGGTGTAGGGGTTGAACAGTATCTCTTGCAGCAGATAGTCGTCCTCGCCAAGCACTCCGCGGGCTATCGACATGTGTCGTTTGAACGTTGTGCCGGGCGCGTCCTGATGCTTCATGACGGCAGCAAAGACGAAAGTGCTGACAAAAGGAATGCTGAGCGAATAGGCAACCGTACGGTCGTGCTCGTCGAAAGTGTATTCGTAGATGTTCAGTCCGAGCGAGGCGTAGAGCTTCCGGAAGAAAGACTGTCCCTCGACGCTGCCCTCGCTGATGATTATGGCGTTCTCGTGACTGAGCTGGCTGAGGTTTGCGAACGTGGGACCGAACATGGGATGTGTTGACACATAAGGATGTCCGCAATGCTCATAGAAAGACTGCAGTCCGGTCTTTACAGAGGAAATGTCGCTCAGCATGCACTGTGAGGGAAGATAAGGCATCACCTCCTCGAAAGCGGAAAGGGTGTATTTCACTGTCACGGCGTTGATTACCAGCTCGGGAGAAAAGTCGCGTATCTCCTCCGGAGTGGTGAAACGCCGGCAGTTATAAGTGAAACGCATGCGCAGAGGGTCTTTCTCATAGACCGCCGTCTCATGACTGAAGCTGAGCAGGTCGAGGAAAAAGCTTCCCATCTTTCCTGCTCCCATTACCAATATTCTCATCGTTTTTCAAAATTACTACATAAAAACCATACGCAGGCATGATTTCATTTATTTTATGACAAAAATGTTTAAAGGGGTGTTTTTTCATTCTGCAAGACCGTCAACGGTTGATTATCTCCATCTGCTGTCTTACAGATTCCTCATGCACTTCCTCAAAGACAGAACGGATGAAGTCCGCGCTCATGCCGCAGAGAGCACCCTGCGCGCCGCGCTTGTCGAGAATCTCGTTGTAGCGAGAGGTCTGGAGGACTGTCATGTTATGCTCTTTCTTGTACTGCCCTATCTCACGGCAGACTCTCATCCGCTTTGCAAGGAGCTCGATGAGTTGGTTGTCCAGTTCGTCAATCTGTTTGCGGAGCACGTGTATTCCCTCGGTTGTGACCTTCTCGTCGCGTATGACAAGAAGACTGAGGATGTAGTCGAGCACGTCGGGAGTGACCTGTTGCTTGGCGTCGCTCCACGCACTGTCGGGCGAGCAATGGCTCTCTACGATGAGTCCGTCGAAGCCGAGATCCATAGCCTGCTGGCAAAGAGGAGCCACCAGCTCACGGCTTCCTCCTATATGGCTCGGGTCGCACATTATGGGCAATGACGGGAAACGGCGGCGCAGCTCGATAGGTATCTGCCACATGGGGAGGTTGCGGTATATCTTCTTGTCGTAGCTTGAGAATCCCCGGTGGATTGCCGCGAGACGTGTGACACCTGCCTGATTGATGCGCTCGAGCGCTCCTATCCACAGCTCAAGGTCCGGATTGACAGGATTCTTCACAAGAACCGGCACATCCACTCCTTTAAGACTGTCGGCGAGAGCCTGCATGGCGAACGGGTTGGCAGACGTGCGCGCGCCTATCCAAAGGATGTCTATGCCGTATTTCAATGCCAGTTCAACATGCTCGGGAGTGGCAACCTCCGTGGCTACAAGCATTCCGGTGGACTTCTTCACATTCTGAAGCCACGGCAATGCCGTCTCACCCTGACCCTCGAATCCGCCCGGTTTGGTACGCGGCTTCCACACTCCGGCGCGGAACATGCGGCAGCCTTTGTCTTCAAGCTGGCGTGCGGTGGTCATCACTTGTTCTTCTGTCTCTGCCGAGCAGGGACCTGCTATAACCAAGGGACGTTCGTTGTTGTCGCTCGGCAAGCGTAATGGTTCTAAATTCAATGCCATAGTTATTATGTTTTAAGTTTCTTGTTTATGATTAATGCCTGCCTCCGTCAGCTGTCCGGTCATACCGTAACGGGAATCCTCTGACGCATGCGGCACTTGGATTATTATAAATTTTCCAGATTCATATCCTTTATCCTACGCAACGCCTCGTTCATCTTCGCATCCTTGGCGCACAGACTTATACGCACATAACGTGAGCCGTTGGAACCGAATATGAATCCGGGAGTGATGAATACACGCGCTTCGTGCAGCACACGTTCGGTGAGCTGTTCGGCGTCCTTGTATTGTCCGGGGATGCGTCCCCATAGGAACATGCCAACCTGTGAGGCGTCGAAAGTGCATCCCAACTCATGCATTATCTGTTCGGCTATGACTCGGCGGCGGCGGTAAGTGGCGATATTGGCTTCGCGGTGCCACTCCGGAGTATTGGTGGAATAGGCTTCCGCCGCCGCAAGCTGTATGCCTCTGAATGTTCCGGAATCGATGTTGCTCTTTATCTTCAGTATCCATGAGATGAACTCAGGGTTTGAGGCACACATCCCCACACGCCATCCAGGCATGTTATGGCTCTTCGACATCGAGTTGAGTTCGATGCAGCAGTCTTTTGCTCCGGGAATCTGCAACAGGGACATAGGGCTTTCGTTGAGGATGAGAGAATAGGGATTGTCGTTCACAACAACTATATTGTTGGCACGGGCGAACTCCACCAGCCGCACGTATGTCTCGCGTCTGGCGTTTCCTCCGGTAGGCATGTTGGGATAGTTTGTCCACATCAGCTTCACTCCGGACAGGTCCATGCGCTCCAGTTCATCAAAATCGGGCTGCCAGGCATTGTCCTCACGCAGATTGTAATTCACTATCTCCGCACCGAGAATCTTGCTCAGTGATGTGTATGTAGGATAACCCGGATTGGGCACAAGCACTTTCTCGCCCGGATTGACAAACGCGAGAGTGATGTGAAGGATTCCTTCTTTCGAGCCGATAAGAGGCAGTATCTCGTCTGAAGCCCTTAGTTCAACACCATACCATCGTTTATAGAACAACGCCATAGCCTCACGCAGCTCAGGCGTTCCCATCGTGGGCTGATAGCCGTGAGCGTCGGCATCGCGCGCGACAGAGCACAGTCTGTCTATCGTCTGGTCTGAAGGAGGCATGTCAGGCGAACCTATCGCAAGCGAAATGATATCCTTTCCCTCGGCGTTGAGCCTCGCTATCTCTTTCAGTTTACGGCTGAAATAATATTCCTGTACTGCCGACAGCCTGTCGGCGGGAGTAACTGTTGTTGCCATATTGATTCTATTTTACTTCTGTATATTCACCCAATATCTTCAGCGAACGGGTAAGAGGCGTTATCGCGTCAATGCTCTGACGGTAGCGGGTGAGATTGTCAAACGATACATCCACATAGAAAAGATATTCCCACTCATGTCCTATGACCGGTAAAGACTGTATCTTCGTGAGGTTGATATTATAGAAAGAAAGAATTGTGAGAACCTTTGACAGACTGCCTTCTTCATGAGGTACAAGGAAAACAAGGCTCGCCTTGTCGGCTTTTTCCAAAGGTCTGAGGAAATCGGCTTTATTAGGATTGGATACCAAAAGGAATCGGGTGAAATTATGCTTGTTGTCTTCTATATGGTCTTCAAGCACCTTCATGCCATACATCTCAGCCGCTGACGAGTTGCAGATGGCTGCCCATCCGCGGCACTGATGTTTCATTATGTATTCCGCCGAACCTGCGGTGTCCTCGGCTTCAACCATCTTCAGCTTAGGATGATTTGCCAACCACTTGTTACATTGCATCAATGCCACCGGATGGGAATGCACCTCTGTTATAGTGTCCCAGTCGTCCTGCGGCAGGCAACAGATGGAATGCTGTATATGAAGTTTATGCTCTCCCACCACCGTTGCACCCGAGGCGCGCAACAGCTCATAATTATGAAGCAGGCTGCCGGCTATCGTGTTTTCTATCGCAAGCATACCTATGACGGTCGGATCATGCTCCATTTCCGCGAACACTTCTTCAAAGGTGGAACAGCATATCAGCTGTATCTGCTCGTCCTTGAAATACTGATGCACCGCAATGTCATGGAACGAGCCGTGCACTCCTTGTATCGCTACTCTTTTCATCTTTCTTTTCTGTATTAATAAAAAAACCCCGCTTTCACCTGAGTGAAGCGGGGCTGTATTCTCGTTTATACTTTCTCTTGAAATTTATACGCATCTTCCCGCTTCACAATTCCTTGCAAAGTAAAAGTAAAAGCTATAAAAAGATGCGTAAGACATATTCATATCATTCTGTTGTTTTTATTGTTTGCAAATATATAACAAAAAACTTTCAATTCCAAAACTTTTGCAATAAAATGTTCATTGATACCTCAAAATACCGTCATATTATTCAGTTGCCGCTGAAAATACCATACGGATCATTGTTCTTATATATCTGATTTACCTTCTGTTCCATGTCTTCTTTTTTCTCGTCACCGTCCTTATTCAGGTCCGATTCGAACTCCTCAGCCGTCTTCATGTCTTCTTCGGCTCCGCTCGCGTCACCTGCCGCCATTTTAGCCTTGCCTCTTTCCCTGAAAGCCGTCGCACAGAATGGATTCAGATCTATCACCTTATTATATATGTCTATTGCCTGATCGTAGTTTCCTTTTGCCGTTTCTATCTTCGCCTTCAGCAAAAGTATGTCCTCGTTGTCAGCCACATGCTCACAAAGATAAGCCGCATCCTCATCGGCGTTATCCACCTCACCTGTCTCAAGAAGTATCTCTCCTCTCAGCAGATATGCGTCATAATAGTCGTCCTTTAGCGAGATTGCCTTTGTGAGCATAGCCACGGCATTGTTGTCATCGCCCTGTCCGCGGCATGCACGCGCATAGAAAAAGTAAGTCAGAGGGTTTTCATTATCTATCATCAGAGCCTTTTCGCATGCGTCTGCCATGACGTTATAATCCTCCATCATATAAGCCACCTCTGCCATACGCATAAGAATTCTGGTGTTGTCAGGCTGTGCCTCCGCCAGTTTTTGCAACTGTTCATAAGCCTTCGGCAGCTCGTTGTTCTGGATAAGAGCCTGAGACAGATAGTCCCTACACTCCAAGTCGTCCTTCAGTTCGAGCGCATGCGTGAGACACTGCACGGCATATGCCGGCTGACGCATCTTCAAAGCCTTCACTCCATCATACTTTAGCACATCAAAGTTGCGTGCCTCCTCTTCCTTCCTTCTTTCTTCCCGGGTTTCTTCTTTTCCCCCGAACAAAGCTTTAAATATATTCATTACAATATTGTTTTCTACTAAGACAATCTATCATGTTTGCAAAGATAACTTAAAATAAAGAGACAAAAAAATTATCATTAGTTAAAGTTGGATGAAATATTCAATTCTTTCAGGATAATTGACTATGTTTGCAAGAAGATAAGCAGCGGTTCGGCAGTGTCAAGAAAGGTAAAACTCCGTTTTCCCATTTTGCCGTTGTTCTCACCTTGCATTATCTTTGCAATAAGATAAGCGGCGGCTCGGCAGTGTCAAGAAAGGTAAAACTCCGTTTTCCCATTTTGCCGTTGCGCTCACCTTGCATTATCTTTGCAATAAGTATATCGAAGTTTATGTCAAGATTCATATCAGCCATCATATTGATTTTTGTATCATCTTTTCTGAATGCACAGGAGATAAACACAGAAGTCGGCAACAGCAATAAACTCACATCATTGTCTGATGCTGACTCCACAACAATCATGCTGCCGGGAACAGAGAGACCCTATACGTTCGGATACTCCGCTCCTTATGCAATGTCAGAAGAGCCTACACTGGCGCAGGACAGCCTGCATCTGCCGGTTCTCGACTCACATGGCCGTGTAGCACCATTCAACCTTTACCCGCTTTATTACGGAGGATGGTACTCATGGGAACTGCATCCCGGACTGAACGTCAGTACCGGAGCGTCAGTCTTCGCCCAGTTCGGCAAGAACGCACGTCACGGTGCCGGATTCAGTCAGAACCTGTCTGCCATGTATGCGATACCGGTGAACAACAAACTGTCAATTGCCTTAGGAGGTTATCTCAACAACATATATTGGGCTCATGACGCCTATCGTGACGCCGGACTTTCAGCCATAATAGGATACAAGTTTGACGAACATTGGGAAGTATATCTATATGGTCACAAGTCTCTTACAGACAACCGCCGCATGCCATATTGCCTTTACGACATGAGTTCTGCGGGAGACCGCATCGGCGCAGCGGTAAAATACAATTTCAACGAAAGCACGAGCATACAGATATCTGTTGAGAACGTGTCCATGCCAAAGAGCAATCCGCTTTTTCTCGAGCCTCCCGTGACACCGGGCTCACGCCTTTTCCCCTGAACGTCCATCAAACCTTTAACCCGAATCGGTCATCAGAACGCCGATTATACATTTAAGGTTTATTGTCAGCTCTTCATCCTTCTTCCGCACTGCTGCCGTCATCTTGTATCCTGCTTTTTCCCGATGTAGCCCGCTACATCTTCGATAAAGCAGGATACAATCTGGCTGACAGCAGCACGAAATAAGAATGGAAGTCTAATGATTGATTCGGGTTTATCCGCATAACGTAACAAGAGAAAAGCCCCACTGTCACCGTTCGGGCTTAGTCTGACCTGCGTCCGATGAATCAGCATCGCATCATACATTATTATATAATATAACAAAACTGGGTATATATTCCGTCTCCGGCAATATATACCCAGTCATGCTCTTCACACACTATTTCAATTGTACCAAATGGATGAGTCCACTGCAACGTAATAATAACGATCGTCAGTTTCGTTATAAACATTGTCTAATTCATAAGACTCTTCGTCATAAGATCTCTTAACCGACTTCATAGTTCCTCCTCTCTAACAGACCGCCTCAGTCCGTCTTTAATTATATTATTATTAAAGGATGCGAGACACCATCCCTTTTGGTTGAATCATGATTGTTACAGAACTCTTATGCTATAATTGAAATTCCTGGTTTCCGCTATAAAATTATAAATTTTATCTGACAACACAAAACAAAACGATTCTTTTTTATCATTATTTAGCAATAAATTATTATTTTGTTTAATGTTTGAATATTCATGCATCGCTGTCCATTTCCCTAAATGCGCCGATCACAATCGGTATGGCTATGCAGAAGCTCAGCACGTCGCTGCACGACTGACATATGATTATCCCCTTCAGACCGAAGAAATATGGAAGTATGACAATGAGCGGAATGAAGAACAGTCCCTGCCTTGCCGCAGACAGGATGTTTGCACGCAGCGGCTTGCGGGTGGTCTGGAGCATCATGTTGCCTGCCATGGTGAATGCGTTGAAAGGATAGGTGGCAAGCTGCCAGCACAGTGCCTCCGCGCCTATCCTTATCACCTCGGGGTCGTCGCGGAATATACCGATGGCGCCGCTGCTGAAAAAGAATCCTGCAAAAAAGAACACAAGAAGGAACGCTGTGCCCACTTTCACGATGAAACCGAAGCCCTCACGCAGACGTCCGTAAAGCCCGGCACCATAACAGAAGCCGCAGAACGGCTGGAAACCCTGTCCGAGTCCGAGAACCACCGACATGATGAACATCGTTATGCGGCTCACTATCGACATTGCGGCGATTGCCGCATCACCGTACTCACTCGCCGCTACGTTGAGCATCATCACAGCCACGCAGCCCAGCCCCTGCCTCGAAAGGGAGGGCGACCCGCCGTAAACAATCTCCTTGAGATAAGCAAGACGCGGTGAGAAACGCCTTATGTCCAAGCGTATGTTCTCGCCTCTGCGGCTCATTGCAAGCAGCACAAAGAATCCCACTACCTGCCCCGTGACCGTTGCTACGGCTGCTCCCGCCACCCCCATGTCAAACACAAAGATGAACACAGGGTCGAGAACAACGTTCAGAACAGCCCCGCTTATGATGCCATACATGGCATACGACGCGTTTCCCTGAAGCCGCATCTGGTTGTTGATGGTGAGCGAAGCCGTCATGAAAGGTGCGCCCAGCAGTATTATCGACATGTAGCTTTCGGTATAAGGAAGTATCGTTGGCGTACTGCCGAGCCACACCGCGAGCGGCTTTATCATATAAAGTCCGACAACCATCGCCACTGTTCCCGCAACAAGGGAATACACAAATCCCGTTGAAGCCATTGTCTCGGCATTTCCGTGACGTCTGGCTCCGAGCTCGCGGGATATATAGTTGCCGCTCCCGTGTCCGAAAAAGAACCCGAAAGCCTGTATGAAGAACATCACCGGAAACACCACTCCCACCGCCGCCGTGGACTGTGTGTCGAGCTGTCCGACAAAGAACGTGTCGGCGATATTGTACAGACTCGTCACGAGCATTGTTATTATCGTCGGCACAGCCATTGTCAGAATCACTCTGTGGGCAGGTGCCTGGGTGAGAAAAGTGTAGTTGTCGGTGTGTCTTCGACCCATCAGTCTTTAAGTGAATAAGTCACTGTCGTCACCACACGCACCTTCTTCACGTATGGCGTGTTAGAGTCGCGGTCGACTATCGAGAACTGTCCCTGGTCGGCTGTCAGTATCTTGTCAAGACGGCTGTGGCTGTTGTCGGCAAACTGTTTCGCAGTCTTCTCGGCGTTGGCTATCGCCTCCTGCATCATCTCCGGCTTCATTGCCGTGAACGACACATACTCGTATTTGACAGGATTCTCATATCCTCCGTCCACGATTGCCACACCTTCCCTGAGCAGCTCGCCCTGCCGCGCGATGATACTCCTCACGAGTTTCACATTGCGCGAGGTAACGGTGATTATCGACGTCACGTTATATCTGTACTGGCTCCGGTTGTCGGAATATCTCTCCGCATTCAGGTCTATCACCACCGGAGCGTTCACGTCTATCTCGTTTTCCTTTATGCCGTTGTCCGTAAGAAACCTCTTTATCTTGTCTTGCGTCCGTTCTATCCTGTCGTAAAGGTCAGGCAGACTGTTGCCAAGCTCTTTCGAAAGTATGGGCCATGTCACCTTGTCGGCGTCGACCTCTTTTTCCGCGAGACCCTTTACCGTGACTTTTCTGTCCTTGTTGGCAAAATCGTCGATTCCCCATCTGATGCACAAGCCCAGCACCACGATGCTCAGAGCAAGGAGCGCGGCTTCGGCTATGCGTCCGTTAGTGTTCCATTTCATAACAGCAGTCCTTTCTTTTAATGGTTTATAATATATTATTCTTTTCTGATGAAGCCACATACAGCGCGCCTGCATGAGAGTCTGTGATTGCAACCGCCCATACCACACGCACGCATTCAGTCCTCACCGTCTCTCCGGCTTATGGTATATCCGTTTGCCTGATGCGTCGCGAGCACCAGCACCTCGGCTATCTGCACGTGCTGCGGAGCGTTGGCGGCATAGACAGCCACGTCTGCTATGTCGTCACCGGTGAGCGGCTTGATGCCTTTGTACACATTCTCCGCCCTATCCCTGTCACCGTGAAAGCGCGTCACGCTGAAGTTTGTCTCCACCAGTCCCGGCTTTATGTTGGTCACGCGGACACAAGTATCCACAAGGTCAATGCGAAGACCGTCGGTCAGAGTCTTCACCGCAGCCTTCGTCGCACAATACACGTTGCCTCCGGCATAAGCCTGGTCGCCTGCCACGCTGCCGATGTTTATCACGTGTCCCCGGTTGCGCTCCACCATTCCCGGCACCACAAGGCGTGTCATTGTGAGCAGTCCCTTGATGTTGGTGTCTATCATTGTCCACCAGTCTTCGGTGTCGCCCTCATACTCCTTTTCCAGTCCGAGAGCCAGTCCGGCATTGTTCACGAGCACGTCTATCTCTCTCCATCCGCCCTGCAGCGACCCCACAGCGGCTGCGGCAGCCCCTGCGTCGCGCACGTCAAAAGCCAGCGTGAGCACTTCCGTCCCGTCTCCCATGTCTTTTTTAAGGCTCTCCAGTTTCTCCGTGTTGCGTCCTGTGAGAATCAGGTTGTAACCCGAAGCGGCGAAACGGCGCGCACAAGCCTCCCCTATTCCGCTTGTGGCGCCTGTTATCATTACTGTCTTTCTGTTCATATCACGTTTCCCCTTTCCATCAGTATCTGCACTATGCGCTCAGCCGAGCGTCCGTCCCAACGCTCGGGCACACTGCTTTTCTTCCATTCGCCAGCCGTCATCCGTCCGACCTCAGTGCCGAGTTTCTCCGCGTCCTCGCCCACAAGGACGTTCGAGCCCACGGTGACCGTCTCTATATGTTCGGTATAATTGTTGAGCGTTATGCACGGCACACCGTTGAACGTCGCCTCTTCAGCCACGTTGCCCGAGTCGGTCACCACTCCCATGGCGTTTGCCGTGAGATAGCCGAAAGCCGTATACGGCATAGGCGGCGTGATGTGCATGCGGTCCGCCATATCGGGATGACTCTTCAGTATGTCGCCCACGACACCGGCGGCAGCCTTTCTCAGCGGTGCCACCACAGGCACACCGCCAGCCTTCGCGAGCATAGCGCATATCATCGTCTCCAGATTTCCCCGGTCTGAAATGAGTGCCTTGCGGTTGAGAGTGAACACTATGTAGGCGCGCTCCTTCAGTCCGAGACTGTCGAACACGTCCGGACGCGACAGCCGCGGACGGTTATAGCGCAGCGTATCCATCAGTATGTTGCCCACCATATATATCTTCGACTGCTCCGCGCCCTCACGTGTCGCCGCGCTGCTTCCGCTGTGTCCGGCGGTGAAGAGCAGGTCGGAGAGTCCGTCGATGACAAGCCTGTTTATCTCCTTCGGCATGTTGATGTCGAACGAGCGCGTGCCTGCCACAAGATGGGCGAGTGTCAGTCCCTGCTTCTTCGCTACTATTGCAGCCGCCATGGTAGACGCAAGATCGTCCACAACAATCACCGCGTCGGTCTTGTGACGGCTCAGATAAGCCTCAAAGCCTGACATCACCTGTCCCGTCAGTTCGTTCAGATTGTCACAGTCCACACCCAGATACACCTCAGGCTCCGGCATCTGCAAGTCGTCGAAAAGCGACTTCTCCAGTGCCGGGTCGTCCTTGCGTCCGGTATATACAAGATGATGACATACGTCCACTCCCCTTCCGTGCGCGCTGTCTATTGCCCTCACGATAGGAGCGAGTTTTATGAAATTGGGTCTTGCACCCGCTACTATACATATTTCCATTATCTTTTTACCTTATTATAATTTAACTTTGCATATGGCGTGACTCCCGTCCGTGCGGTGTGCCACGCCATAAGCCGTCATGTGTCTCAGTCGGCGCTCTTGAACAGCTCCTTTATTCCTCCGATGCTTCCCATGAGGTTTGTCGCCTCGTAGGGCAGGTATACGGTCTTTGTCTTGTCGCCCTGCGCCAGTTCCTCGAGCATCTGTATGTACTTCTGCGCGAGCAGATAGTTTGCCGGATTTGTGCTCTTGCCCACAGCCTGCGTTATCTTCTCTATGGCTATCGCCTCAGCCTCAGCCTTGCGTATGCGTGCCTGCGCCTCACCCTCTGCACGCAGTATCTCCTGCTGCTTGGCTGCCTCGGCGCGGTTTATCATACTTGTCTTGTCGCCTTCCGACTGTAGTATGGCAGACTGTTTCTCTCCTTCCGACTGCAATATCGCCGCGCGCTTGTTGCGTTCTGCCTGCATCTGCTTCTCCATTGCCTGAAGCACGCTTGCCGGCGGAGTGATGTCCTGCAGCTCCACGCGGTTCACCTTTATTCCCCACTTGTTTGTAGCGTCGTCGAGCACGGCGCGCAGCTTGGTGTTGATGGTGTCGCGCGAGGTAAGCGTCTGGTCGAGTTCCATCTCTCCTATGATGTTACGCAGGGTTGTCTGCGTGAGTTTCTCTATGGCGTTAGGCAGGTTGTTTATCTCGTATGCCGCCTTGAACGGATCCATAATCTGGAAATACAGCAGCGCGTTTATCTGCATCTGGATGTTGTCCTTCGTGATGACGTTCTGCTTGTCGAAGTCGTACACCTGTTCGCGCAGATCTATCGTGTTGGTGTAGACATACCGTCCGCGCACCACAGCTATCACGTTCTTCGCCTTGTCTATGAACGGGATGATGATGTTCACTCCCGGTTGCAGCGTGGCATGATAGCGTCCGAGCCTCTCTACTATTTTAGTCTCACTCTGCGGAATTATGACAACCGCCATCTTGACAAACAATATCGCAAGCACTACCACTGCGATAAGAAACCATGTTGTTATTGGAATCATAGTGTGTTTTGGGTTTGGTTAATATTCTTTTTATTCTTATCCGCCCGAAGCCCGTGTGTGCGGGGCTTATGCCGTAAGACCGGGCATTATGCTCTTCTCACCCTGATGATGATGCTCTCGCGTCCGGTCACCATCACTTTCTCGCCCGTGGCGATGTCCTCCTCACCGTCGGTCTCAGCCTTCCAGTCGTCACCGTCTATCTTCACGCGACCGTAGCCGCCAGCCTTTATTGTCTCGCTCACCTCGCCTATGCGCCCCATCAGAGCGTCGGCATTGCTCACACGACTGTCTGCACCGCGCCTCAGAAGCTTCATGAGCCGGGGGCGGAGAAGCCTCAGCGACAGCACTGAAAAGACGGCGAACGCCAGCACCTGTACCCAGAACGGGGCATCCGCGAGCGACACACCCATGCCGCACAGCGCGCCGACAGCAAAGCATGTTATGAAGAAATCGCCGGAACTTATTTCCAGCACAAGGCATACCACTGCCACGATGGTCCAGAACAACCACAGGTTTTCAGCTATGTATGACATATGTTCAATACTCTTTGGTTTGTATATAATTGTTTTTCAAATATAGTATTTTATTTTTATGTACGGAAATATTTAACATACATAAACACACCTTAGCCGCGCACCCCCTGCCGCAGTGTGCCGCCCTTGACACGGTTCTGCAACGGCAGCCTCCCCACACACCGCGCGCTCATGCGGGGAAACGTCTTTCCGGAATGCATATTCATGCAATTCTGACGGTAAAAAATTTTGACAATGCGAATCTGCGAAACAGAAAACGCAATCTGCCGGAAACCGTATCACCCGCTCCCGAAAAGCCTTTTCCGCAGCAAAGGAAAGTGCCCCGAGCTACGTCCGTCACAGTATCACGACGCCGGAAAGGCTCTTTCGTCTCTCCATACAGCCTCATCCGTGCCGCTGAAAAGCACGTTCCGCACTCCCGAAAAGGCTTTCCTGCAAGCCCGGACGGGCTCTTCCGCGACGGCATAAAGGCTTGTTTGCGGTGCGGAAAAGCTCATACGACTGACTGTCAGCCACTTACGCAAAGTGCCCAAAATCCGCGTATTTGCGCCCTACCGCACTCTTTGGAACAAATAAGAAGCTCTCGTCGGGTTACGGTGAATAAATATGCGCTGTGCCGTAGAGCAAAACGCATATTTATGCAGAATGTTTTTCAGCGTGAGCATCGTGCCTGACATGCCGGTGCCAAGGCGCAAACGGCGGCACGGAGACATGCGCTGCGGAACATTACGGCGGCACGGCAGGACTCACAACGCCACCGTATGCCGACCGGAAAGAATAAAAACATGACCGTCATTTCGGTTAAGTTCGTTTTTTATATTATATTTGCAAGTCATTTGACTGGAATAAAAATAATACCGCAATACAATGAGAGGAAAAATAGACTGTTTCCTGCCATGCCTTGATCTGGAGGAAATGAGCGGTACGCTCGAGACCCTCCGGCAAAACAAGACTATAAGCAACATCTGTCTGATAGTAAACAGAGACTTCATACACAACGAGGAACTGCCTGCCGACTGCAATGTGATTGTGACAGACAATCCGGCTTCCGGACAGACCATAGCCGACATCGAACGGTGCACGGATGCCGAGTATGTGCTGCTGAGCACAAAGGGCACTCCGTTCATACTGGGACAGAACGCGCCTGAGAGATTCCTGCGCGTGGCGTCGGACACGGATGCCGCACTGGTATACAGCGACCGGTACACCATCACCGAAGGACACACCGTGCCACATCCGGCTACAGACTATCAGGAGGGAAGCGTGAGAGACGACTTCGACTTCGGACAGCTCATGCTCATAAAGTCGGCACTGCTACACGAGTATGCGGCTTCGGCACACATCAACTACACCTGGGCTGGACTCTACGACCTGCGGCTATTCATCAGCCGCAAGGCTGGAATATTCCACATAAACGAGTTTCTATACACTGAAAAAGAGACAGACAACAGGAAGAGCGGGGTGAGACAGTTCGACTATGTGGACCCGCGCAACCGCGAGGCGCAGAAGGAAATGGAGCACGCCGTGACACATCACCTCGAGTGTATAGGCGCGCTCGTGGACACATCCTTATACAACAGTCCCGACTTCAACGAACAGGAGTTCGCCGTGGAGGCTTCTGTCATCATTCCGGTGTTCAACCGCGAGAAGACCATAGCCGACGCCGTAGACTCCGCCCTGAGGCAGGACACGGCGTTCGAGTATAACGTCATAGTGGTGGACAACCACTCCACCGACGGCACCACACGCATTCTGGAAGAGCTTGCACGGAAGGACGGCAGGCTCATACACATCATCCCGCAACGCCGCGACCTCGGTATTGGGGGATGCTGGAACACGGCTGTGGCTGACGACAGGTGCGGACGGTTCGCCGTGCAGCTCGACAGCGACGACCTGTATTCGTCACCTCACACGCTGCAACGCATAGTAGACGCCTTCTACTCTCAGAAAGCGGCGATGATAATAGGCAGCTACCGCATGTGCGACTTTGACCTCAACACACTGCCGCCGGGAATAATTGACCATAAGGAATGGACCGACACAAACGGTCCGAACAACGCCCTGCGCATAAACGGACTGGGTGCGCCGAGGGCGTTCTTCACTCCGCTGGTGCGCCAGACCACATTCCCAAACACAAGCTACGGCGAGGACTATGCCATGGGACTCATCTTCAGCCGCAAGTACCGGATAGGGCGCATATATGACGAACTGTATCTCTGCCGCCGCTGGGGAGGCAACAGCGACGCCTCGCTGAGCATAGAGAGGCTCAACGCCAACAATCTCTACAAGGACAGACTGCGCACGATGGAGATTTCGGCAAGGAAACTGCTCGGACAGGGACGCGCCGACATAGCCGCGGACAACTCGCTCATGAGATTCTTCAACCGCCAGCTTGAGAAGTGGGACGACGCCAGAGCGCGCTATCACGGACTGCAACAGGTGAGGACAAGGGAGCTGGCGTGCGGAGACAACACCATAATGGTGCAGCACAATCCGGCGCGCATCGTGTCGACAGGAGCCGACATCTCCAAGAAGGCGATAGCCGGACGGCAGTGCTTCCTCTGCAGGGAGAACATGCCGGAAGAGCAGTTCGCAAAGTCGATGGACGACAATTTCCGGATTCTTGTCAATCCGTTCCCCATACTGCCGGTACACTTCACCATACCAAAGAAGCGTCACGAGCCGCAGGACATACGCGGCAACTACGGCGAGATATACAGCATCCTCACCGCCTACCCCACAGTGACGGTGTTCTACAACGGACCGCGCTGCGGGGCGTCCGCGCCCGACCACATGCACTTTCAGGCTGGCTCGGGAGGGCGTCTGCCGCTGACAAACGACTGGCAGAGGCTGAGCCGCGCACTACGTCCGCTGCTCACTTGCGACGACAACAACATGCTGGCTCTGATGACTGGCTTCATATGTCCGGCATTCGTCATAAAAACAGACGACGCGGCGAAGGGCACGGCACTTTTTGAGACACTGTATGACGCCATGCCCGACGACAAGGACGGCACCGAACCGATGATGAACATTCTGGCATGGAGCGAAAGCGGAGGTTTCATATCGGTTATAATTCCACGCTCCAAACACCGCCCCGACTGCTACTATGCCGCTGAAGACGACACACGCATGCTCATAAGCCCGGGCGCGCTCGACATGGCAGGACTGCTCATCACACCGCGCCAAGAGGACTTCGAGAGCATAACTCCAGGGCAGGCGGCAGCCATAATACGCGAATGCGGGGCTACGGAGGAGATGATAGGGCGCACAGTGGACGCGCTCGAGAAGCTTGACATAAAAGAGAACGGCAACAACCGTCACTTCGACGGAAGGCAACCGATGGTGTCGGTAGGAATAGTAAGCGGGGCGAAAATACGTTTCTCGCTCAACAAGCCCTACTCCGCCAAGGGCAGACTCATTGAGGGCGAGCAGACAGTGGAGTTCTTCGAGGGCGGCATATTGTGGAACGGCAACCAGTACCGCGAGCTCACATTCCACCCGCAGTCGCCCGACGCGTCGTTCTCACTGCACGATGTCACAATAGGCGTGAACTTCCATTGGGAACGAAAGGAGACACAGACGTTCCTCGGAACACTGCGTCTCGTTGTGGAGGCAGACAGCATGTACGCCATAAACGAGCTGCCGGTGGAGAGCTATCTCGAAAGCGTCATATCGAGCGAGATGTGCGCCACCTCAGGCATAGAGCTGCTGAAGGCGCACGCAGTGATATCGCGCAGCTGGCTGCTCGCGCAGATAGAGCGCAGGAACAGGCAGCAGGGACGCAGCGACAACTTCTTCTCGTTCATAAAGAAAGACGATGAGCTTATACGCTGGTACGACAGAGGAGACCACGCTATATTCGATGTCTGCGCCGACGACCATTGCCAACGCTACCAGGGCATAACCAAAGCGTCTGACAGACACGTGGCGCAGGCGGTGAGAGAGACGCGGGGCGAGATACTCATGTCGGGCGACGAGATATGCGACGCGCGCTTCAGCAAATGCTGCGGAGGCGTGAGCGAACAGTACGAATACTGCTGGGAAGACAAGAGCATGGACTATCTCACATCAGTGCGCGACGCTGACGGAAGCGCGGCTGAGACTCTGCCCGACCTCACCTGCGAGGAGAACGCGCGGCAGTGGATAACGTCCTCGCCGGAGGCATTCTGCAATACGGCTGACAACAGGATTCTATCGCAGGTGCTAAACGACTACGACCGCGAGACGACCGACTTCTACCGGTGGCACGTCACATACACGCAGCAGGAACTGGCTGCACTGATACGCGAGAAACTGAAGACCGACTTCGGCGACATAATAGACCTCATTCCGCTTGAGCGCGGCAAAAGCGGACGCATATGCAGGCTGAGGATAGTGGGCTCGAAGCACACCTTCACCATCGGAAAGGAGCTTGAGATAAGACGCGCGCTCAGCAGTACGCATCTTTACAGCAGCGCTTTCGTGGTGGACAGGAAGGACATCAGGGACGGCGTGCCGCAGACATTCGAGCTCACCGGAGCCGGATGGGGACACGGTGTGGGACTGTGCCAGATAGGCGCGGCGGTGATGGGAGAAAAAGGATACAGCTATGACGAGATACTGCTGCACTACTATCACAACGCCGAGATAAAAAGAATTTACGAATAACATTATCATACGATGAAGCAGAAAAGCCCTTGGGCATGGGTGCCCACACTATATTTCGCGGAAGGATTGCCTTATGTCACGGTGATGACCATATCGCTCGTGCTCTACAAACAGCTGGGACTGAGCAACGCCGAAATCACCTTCTACACATCATGGCTCTACCTGCCGTGGGTGATAAAGCCTCTGTGGAGTCCTTTCGTGGACCTTATAAAGACTAAAAGATGGTGGATCATCGCCATGCAGCAGCTCATAGGAGCGGCTCTCGGAGGCGTGGCTTTCACCATACCCACTGAGTTCTGGTTGCAGGGAACACTCTTCTTCTTCTGGGTGATGGCTTTCGCGAGCGCGACACACGACATCTCCGCCGACGGCTTCTACATGCTCGGACTCGACGAGCACCATCAGGCGCTGTTCGTGGGCATACGCTCCACCTTCTACAGACTGGCTACGATATTCGGTCAGGGAGTGCTCGTCATGATAGCGGGCAACCTTCAGGTGATATTCAGAAACAGCATATCGTTCTCCTGGAGCCTCACGTTCTACGGCATGACCGGACTGTTCATCGCCCTGTGTCTGTGGCACGGATACATCCTTCCGCGCCCTAAGGACGACAGCAGACGCCATGGCATAGACGCAGGAAGCATATGGATAAGCCTCATCCACACCATCAGGACGTTCTTCCAGAAGCCGTATGTCATCACCGGACTGCTTTTCATGATTTTCTACCGCATGCCCGAGGGACTGCTGGCAAAGGTCTCTGCCCTGTTCCTCATCGACGCTCCGAGCAACGGCGGCATAGGTCTGTCGCCGCAGGAATACGGTCTTGTGCAAGGCACGGTGGGAATAATAGGTCTTACTCTGGGCGGCATTCTCGGAGGAATAGTCGTTGGCAGGGACGGACTGAAACGCTGGCTGTGGCCCATGGTGTGCGCCATCACCCTGCCCGACATCGTATATGTGTATATGAGCTACGCCCTGCCGTCAAGTCTTATAATAATAAACACATGCGTGTTCGTTGAACAGTTCGGCTACGGATTCGGTTTCACAGCCTACATGCTCTACCTTATTTATTACAGCCAGGGTGAATACAAGACAAGCCACTACGCCATATGCACGGCTTTCATGGCATGCTCGATGATGATTCCCGGACTGTTCGCAGGCGCGCTTCAGGAAGCCGTGGGCTACCGCATGTTCTTCAACATTGTGGTGGCAAGCTGCGCCATAACGTTCGTAGTGGCATGGTTCCTGAAGATTGACTCTGATTTCGGTAAGAAACATGAAGAATGACGGACCGCCGGAATATCACTATCCAACAATAAAACCCGCCATGACGCTTCTGGCATTCCATTGTCCTGCGTCATGGCGGGTTTCATTTTACTGTACGGCATATTCCGTTTCTGCCGTGTGAAAAGCCGAGGCGGTCAGTCGACGAACCTTTTCAGAATGTCGCCGTACTCCTCTATGCGGCGGTCGCGGAGGAAAGGCCACCAGCGGCGCACCTGTTCGCAGCGCGACATGTCGATGTCTATCACCGCGCTCTCTTCCTCATCGCGTCCGGCACGCCACAGCATCTCACCCTGCGGACCCACAGCCATCGAACTGCCCCAGAAGCTTATTCCCTTTGTCTGACCGCTCGGGTCGGGCTCGAATCCCACCCTGTTGGCTGTCACGACAGGCAGTCCGTTGGCAACGGCATGCCCTCGCTGGACTGTCGTCCATGCCTCTCTCTGCCGTTCCTGTTCGTCGGGTGTGTCGCTGTCGGCATAGCCTATGGCGGTGGGATAAACCAATATCTCAGCCCCCTGAAGAGCCATCAGTCTCGCTGCCTCGGGATACCACTGGTCCCAACACACGAGAACGCCGAGCCTGCCCACGCTTGTGTATATCGGATGAAAGCCTATGTCGCCGGGAGTGAAATAGAATTTCTCATAATAAGCGGGGTCGTCCGGAATGTGCATCTTGCGGTACTTTCCGGCTATGCTTCCGTCTCGCTCCATCACAACAGCCGTGTTGTGATACAGTCCGGCGGCGCGTTTCTCGAACAGCGATATCACTATCACCACACCGAAGCGGCGTGCCAGTCCACCGTAAAACTCAGTGGATGGACCCGGGACAGGCTCCGCCAGATTGAAATTGTCAACATCTTCGGTCTGACAGAAATAAAGGGAATTGTGCAGTTCCTGCAAAACGACGAGCTGCGCGCCATCGTCTGCCAGCCGCTCTATGCCTTCGGCTATATGCCGCATATTGGCTTTCACGTCTTCAGTGACACGTTGCTGGAGTATTCCTACTTTCATAATATGACTTGTTTCGTTATTGTTTACATTTCCAAATAATCACTTCTGACCGCTCTCAACGCATGCATCCCTTGGGAAACTGCATGGTGAGACAGTGTAGCGAACCGTGCTGGCGCACCACGGCAAGCGCGTTCACGCCTATCGTCTCACGTCCCGGGAAAGCCTCGGCGATTACCCTCCGCGCCTCAGCATCTTTCTCCGGCTGACCGTATTCGGGCACTATCACCGCACCGTTTATCACAAGGAAGTTGGCGTAAGTGGCAGGGAGACGTTCTCCGTCGTAATAAACGGCGTCGGGCATGGGCAGTCTCAGGAGTCTGTAAGGCTGTCCGTCGGCTGTCCGCAAGCCCCGCAGCTGTTCCTCAAGCTTTCTGAAATCCTCATACTGTCCGTCCCCGCTGTCGTCACATCCGGTGTATACAAGTGTGTCGTCAGGTGCCGTACGCACCGTGGTGTCGATGTGTCCGTCGGTGTCATCGCCCGTGAGACTGCCGTGATCGAGCCACACCACGCGGTCGGCACACAGCTCGCTCATCAGCCGCCGCTCAATTTCCTCACGTGTCATCGGCTGGTTCCGGTTCGGTGCAAGCAGGCACATGCTTGTCGTGAATATAGTTCCTCTGCCGTCACTTTCCACAGATCCGCCCTCAAGCACGAAGTCGTCATTGTCCACCCTCACGCCGTTGAATGCTCCGGCATCATAGAGCGACGCATTGATACGGTTGTCCTTGTCGGCTGGAAACTTCCGTCCCCATCCGTTGAAGCGGAAATCCAGCAGTCTGAAACTGCCTTCTCCGCCATCCCGCTCGGACACAAGCGTTATGAAAGAATGGTCGCGCGCCCATGTGTCATTGTTCTCACACTGATACACTCTTATGTTTCCGCGCACGTCTTCATCCGTCGACGACTCGATAAGACGCCTCACCTTGTCGGCGTCACGCGCCGCAACGAGCACTTTCTCATGACGTGCCACTATTCTGACAAGGTTCAGGCAGACCTCCGTTATTTCGTAAAGATAGGGACGCCAATCCGTGTCTTCGTGCGGCCATGTGAGCTGCACGCCGCTCTGTTCGTACCATTCGGCGGGGAGAAAATATCTCTGTCTGTATGTGTCGGTCATAAAACTAAGTCTTTGATTCGGTATGCAAATATAGAAAGAAAATTCCGAATACACGTCCGCTCTCCCTTTCATATTGACCTGTACATTATTTAATATCATGCCGCACACATTATTATATATACCAACACATATTATTATATACACCAACACATATTATTATATAAGCCGACAGACATTATTACATCAATCAGCACTTCCTATCGCATAAGTCCGCACACATTATAATATAAGTCAACACACATTATTACATAAACCAAAACAACTGTCCTGATTTGCGCGCATGACTTTTAATATCGGTCCGGACGATATTTTCCGCCGGTCCGTAAACGCTTTCCCGGCTGGAAAATAAGAATGTTTTTTTTAATAAAACAGGCTGCGCCCGGCAATTTGAAAGCAAGCTTTCATTGCGCTCACTGGCACTGTTTTTAAATAAAACAGGCTGCGCTCGGCAATTTGAAAGCAAGCTTTCATTGCGCTCACTGGCACTGTTTTTGTACGAAATCACAGTTTTGTTTTGCACAAAATCATTATTTTGACTACCTTTGCCGATGATATCATACACGTGCCACACTGATATATTTCATCAAGCAAAACAATTTATTCACATAGAATGAGAATATGAAGAAGTATGTTCTTGACCTTCAGGTTTCTGCCGTAGAGCATCCTAACAGCAAATACACGCTCATCAAGCTCACCGACAAGGAACCGTTGCCGCAGATGTTGCCCGGTCAGTTCGTCGAAGTGAGGGTGGACGGTTCACCCACAACATTTCTCAGGCGTCCCATTTCCATCAATTATGTGGACAGGGAACGCAATGAGATGTGGCTTCTCGTAGCCGCCATAGGAGACGGGACGCGCGCTCTCGCAAGACTGAAAACAGGCGACACGCTCAACTGCGTGCTTCCTTTGGGCAACAGTTTCACCATGCCCGCATCTCAGACGGACAAAGTGCTGCTTGTGGGAGGAGGCGTAGGAGTGGCTCCGCTGCTCTTTTTCGGACAGCGGCTCAAGGATTCAGGCATAACGCCTACATTCCTTCTCGGTGTGCGTTCGGCAGCCGACCTACTCGAATACGACATGTTCAGCCAGACAGGACGTGTGCTTGTGACAACCGAAGACGGCTCTTTCGGTGAGAAAGGATTTGTGACCAACCACTCCGCTCTTGCCTCTGAGACGTTCGACAGAATAGCCATGTGCGGTCCCAAGCCCATGATGGTGGCAATGGCACGCTATGCCTACAAGAACGGAATAGAGTGTGAGGCGTCTCTCGAGAACAAGATGGCGTGCGGTCTGGGAGCATGTCTTTGCTGCGTGGAAAAGACGAGTGAGGGCAATGTGTGTGTATGTAAGGAAGGTCCGGTTATCAACATCAAGAAATTGTTATGGCAGATTTAAGTGTAAGAATAAACAGGCTCAGGCTGAAGAATCCTGTGATGACAGCCTCCGGCACATTCGGTTACGGACTGGAATACGCCGACTTCGTGAGCCTCGACCAGATAGGCGGCATCATCGTAAAAGGCACGACTCTGCAGCCGCGCGAGGGAAACGACTATCCCAGAATGGCTGAGACACCGTCGGGAATGCTCAACTGTGTGGGACTGCAGAACAAGGGAGTGGACTACTTCTGCGACCATATCTATCCGCAGATAAAGGATATCGACACCAACATGATAGTAAACGTGAGCGGCTCCTCACCCGATACCTACGCCGAATGTGCGGCACGCATCGACAGGCTTGACAGGATTCCGGCTATCGAACTCAACATTTCCTGCCCCAACGTGAAGCAGGGCGGCATGGCATTCGGAACGACATGCGCAGGCGCGGCAAGCGTGGTAAGGGCTGTGAGACAGCGTTACAACAAGACTCTCATTGTGAAACTGTCGCCCAACGTCACCGACATCGCCGAGATAGCAAAGGCGTGTGAGGCTGAAGGAGCAGACAGTGTGTCGCTCATCAACACCCTCATGGGAATGGCGATAGACATAGAGAAGCGTCAGCCAATGCTCAGCATAGCCACCGGCGGACTAAGCGGACCGGCGGTGAAACCCATAGCCGTGAGAATGGTATGGCAGGTTGCAAAAGCCGTAAAAATACCGGTGATAGGTCTGGGCGGCATATGCAACGCCGCCGACGCGATAGAATTCCTTATGGCAGGAGCCACCGCCATACAGATAGGAACAGCCAACTTCATCGACCCTACAGTGACGTTGAAGGTGAGAGACGGCATAAACGAATGGCTCGACCGTCACGGCTGCACATCGGTAAGCGAGATAATAGGCGCGCTCAACGTGTGAGCCGCCTTACGCTACAGTCTCACCGTCCTGTTCAGCAGGCAGCAGTCGAGTATCACCATAGCCGCCATTGCCTCAACCACAGGCACCGCACGCGGCACGACACAGGCGTCGTGGCGTCCGCGGGCAGTCACTTCCACACGTCTGCCGTTGACGTCCACCGTGCGCTGCGGCTGCAAGATGGTCGCCACAGGCTTGAAGGCGACACGGAAGAAAATGTCGTTGCCGTTGCTGATGCCTCCCTGTATGCCTCCGCTATGGTTGGTCAGGGTCACCACCCTACCGTCCTCACCGATGTCGAACACGTCGTTCTGCTCACTGCCATGACCCGTAACACAGTCGAACCCGTCGCCATACTCAAACCCCTTCACGGCGTTTATGCCGAGCATGGCACCTCCGAGCATGGCGTGCAGCTTGCCGAACTCCGGTTCGCCGAGCCCCGGCGGACAGCCTTTTATCACACAAGTGATGATGCCACCCACGGTGTCGCCCGCGCCCTTCATGCGTCTTATAAGCTCTATCATACGCTCAGCCGCCTCGGCGTCAGGACATCTCACAGCGTTGTTCTCGGCTCCGGCAAGGTCGTACTTGCGGTAGTCGCGGTCGATGGCAATATTGCCCACCTGCGAGGTATATGCCGTAACGCTAATGCCCATCTGCCGGAGCACGGTCTTGGCAAGTGCTCCTCCCACGCAGCGCGCTATGGTTATGCGCGCCGACGAGCGTCCTCCGCCCCTGTGGTCGCGCACTCCGTATTTCTCATAATAAGTATAGTCAGCATGCGACGGACGGAACACGTCGCGCAGATTGTCGTAATCGTTGGAGTGCTGGTTGGTGTTGCGCACGATGAAACCGATGGGCGCACCGGTAGAGCGACCCTCAAACACGCCGCTTAACAGTTCCACCTCGTCAGGCTCTTTGCGCGCTGTGGTTATGAGGCTCTGTCCCGGACGCCTGCGCCTAAGCTCACTGCGGATGAACTCCACGTCTATTTCCACTCCGGCAGGCATGCCGTCCACCACTCCACCAACCGCCTCACCGTGGCTTTCCCCGAAAGAGGTGAGTCTGAATATGTTGCCGAATGTATTTCCCATTTCTTTGTATTGTATATGCCGGCGGGCGCGAACTCCGCTTCAAATGCTCAATGTTTGTGATGGCAGCAGCCGCCCTCACCGTCGTGGCCGTGACCGTGTCCGCCGTGGCAACCGCCATGTCCGTGGTCATGCTCACCGTGACAGCCGCCGTCTCCATGTCCGCAGCACTCATGGCTGCCGTCCTTATCATGGTCGTGACCGCAGCCTCCGCCACAGCCACCACCGCATCCGCAGCTGCACCCTTCGCCGCTCAGACGGTTCACCATGCCCTCTATCTCACGGTTGGTAGCCTCCCTGCTCTCCACAATCTTGCCCTTGAAGTTGAGCTCCATGCCTGCGAGCGGGTGGTTGAGATCCATTGTCACCTTGTCGTCGGTAACCTCGAGGACATGTCCGAAGAACCGGTTGCCGTCCTCGTTCTGTAATGGTACGATGGCGTCTTTGTATATATTGTCGTGGTCGAAGTGTCCGTTTATGCTGAACATGCTTTTGTCCAGATTCAGCACACGTTCCTGCTCAAAGTCGCCGTAAGCCTGTTCCTTCGTCAGAATGAAGTCGAACGCCTCGCCCTGCTCAAGCCCGTAGACTTGTTTCTCAAACTCGTCGAGCGTTATTCCGAAGCCAGTTATGAACTGGAAAGGCTTTTCCTCGGTTGCTTCCTCCACAAGTTCTGTCTTTCCGTCGGCTGTAGCATAGAGCTTATAAGCGACTGCCACATATTTGTTTATTGTCTTGTCCATTTGTCTGTATTGAATTTTGATTATAGGCGCAAAGATAATAATTTTAATTCATTCCGCATGTCCGGACGTCATACAATTTATCTTTCAGCAAGTTGTATATTATAGGATGACGTACGGCAATGCGAAAGATGAAAAACAGAGTTTTCAATATTACACACCGCACTCGCCTTTCACCTATATTTGAATAATATAGGAGGCGGCTCGGCAATGAGCAAGATGAAAAACAAGGTTTTCCATCTCACGCACTGCACTCGCCTTTCACTATATTTGTATATATAGAATATTTTCTGTTATTTTGTACTTATAAAATCATCATATCATGTTTAAGACAATCTTCATAATGGCGTTGGCTGTGCTGACATCGATACCGTCGGAAGCCATGACAGACAATCTTTCGAAAATGTCTCCGCTCGTGAGGCGTCTTGCCTTAGCACACGTGAAAGGCAAGGCGGCACGTGGCGCGTCAGCCGCACACACCGGAGAGGGAGCCAGCGTATGCGCCTTCGTGCGTGCGGCAGGCAACGCTGACAGTCTGCTTACCGCCAACGGATGCCGCCTGCTGGCACAGGAGGGCGACATATGCATAGCCGACATACCGCTCGACAGGCTCAACATGCTTGCCGAAGCAAAAGAGGTGAGACGCATAGAGGCAAACCGGGGCAACACGGTGAGCATGGACTCGATGGCGATACAGCTCAACGCCACGCCCGTGTATGAGGGACGCGACCTGCCGCAGGCTTACACCGGACGCGGTGTGGTGACGGGCATACAGGACGTGGGGTTCGACCTGACACACCCCAACTTCTACGACACCGGCGCGGCAGAATACAGAATAAAACGCTTCTGGGACCAGCTTGCCACAGGAAACGGCGGCAACGGGATGTATGTAGGCAGGGCATACGAGACGCAGGACGACATTCTCGCCCACTCACACTCGCGCGACGGACTGAAGCTGCTGCACGGCACGCTAACTGCAGGCATAGCCGCCGGAAGCGGATATGACACAAAATACAGGGGCATGGCATACGAGAGCGACATCTGTCTGGTGAGCAACGCCGTGACGGACGACCTTGAGTTCATTGCCGAAGATGACCTGTACAAATATACCTACGCCACCGACGCGCTCGGATTCAAATATATCATGGACTACGCGGAGTCAACAGGACAGCCGTGCGTGATATCGTTCAGCGAGGGCTCGGGGCAGGACTTCCACGGCGACGACATACTTTACTACGAGATGCTCGGACGTCTTACGGGTCCGGGACGCATCATCGTGTCGTCGGCAGGCAACACCGGACACGTGCGCAACTACATAAGAAAGCCTGCGGGGAGGGCGTCCGCCGGAGCGTTCCTGCGCATATGGGGACAGTCTGTGCTGCATTTCACGATGAAGTCGGCAGATGATTTCGGCATACGAGTGGTGATATACGGAAACACGAACGACACCCTGAGCGTGAACACCGCCGACATCAAGGCGGCTGCCGACTCCACAATGATAATAGAGACAAGCCAGGGCGGACAGAAATACACGCTCGACCTGCTCGCCTACACGTCGTGCTACGACAACACGGAGACGGCTTACGACATTTATCTGTCGGGACCTGACCACATAGGAATGGCTGTACCCGTATCGGTGGAGATGACCGGCACGGAGGCGGATACCGAATTCTACCGGGGCAACGGAGAGATGTACGACAGCGACAGAAACCCTGCCCTGCGCGACGGGGACAACACACACGGCATAAACTCCCCCTCGAGCGCGCCAGATGTGATATGCGCCGGAGCGACATCCTACCGCACCCGATACCTCAACACGAAAGGCGAGCTGCAGACATACGACTGCGGCACGGACGGCGAATGGGCGTTCTATTCGTCGGTAGGTCCTACATACGACGGCAGGACAAAGCCCGACGTACTGGCACCGGGCACGAACATACTCACCTCGATGAGCAGTTTCTACATGGAGAACAATCCTGAAGACGACACGGAGATGGTGGCTGAATCGACATTCAAGGGCAGACGCTACGGATGGATGAGCTGCTCGGGCACGTCGATGTCGTCGCCAGCCGTAGCAGGAACAATAGCCCTGTGGCTTCAGGCGCGCCCCGACCTCACGCCGGAGGACGTAATGGGCGTGATAAGACGCACGAGCCGCCGGTACGGTGACATGGAGGGCGAGAAGGACAACAGGTACGGATACGGACAGATAGACGCCTACCGGGGACTGCTCGACATTCTTGGCATCGACGCGATAGAGGGCATATCCACACACAGGGCTGAACTGCTGAGAATAAGTCCGGGCGAAGCCATGACGCTCAACATAGAGACCGACACCCCGCTGGAGCGGCGGCTGGAGGTGAGCATATACACCACGGACGGACGGCTGGCGGCAAAGACCGCAATGGAACGGGGCGCTACGCGCATGAGCAAGCGCATGGACCTGCCCGGCAAAGGTGTGTATGTGGTGCAGACAAACGGCGGAGGAAAGGGCACGACAGGCTCGGCACTCGTAAGGATGAGATGACGGGATAGGCATGGACATGCTTTCCTGTCTTGACTTTATTTTGACAAAAGAAAAACGCAAAATAGAAAGCGCGACGGCACGAAAACCGTATAATAACCGCATAAGGATGCGGAAAGACAACGGAAGAACACCGCCATGACTACCGGAAACGCTGTTCCGCATCGCCGGAAAGCATGTCTTGCATAATAAAAAGGGCTCAATGACATGGCGAAACGGGCTTTTCCGCATCACAGGAAAGCCCGTATGGCACAGCAGGAAAGCCTTAACGCGACGACAGAAAAGCATAACGCACTGAAAGACAAATGATTAACAAAAAGCCTCAAAAAGCGCGTATTCGCACCGGATGAGCCTGCGGCATGCTAACAAACGGTTCTCGCGGAGTTGACGTTGTGCTCCTAAGGGTGCATAATGGACGAATGTGCGGAAATGAGGGCGCACGCTACGGCAGCGCGTCACAGTCTCCGGAGTGAGCCGCAGACGGCACGGCAAGGGTACGGCATACCGCATTTATATGTTTTTTTTCGTTTGTTACGCTGATTTTCCTTAACTTTGCCATCAAAAAACAAACAAAATGGCAGACATCAGAAAACCCTTGCTGGGCATGTCGCTCTACGAGCTGAAGGAGGTGGCAAAAGCCGCAGGACTGCCGGCATTCGCCGGAGGACAGATGGCAAAATGGATATACACGCAGCACGTCGGCAGCATCGACGACATGACGAACATATCGAAAGTCGGACGCGAGAAGCTGAAGGAGGACTACGTCATAGGCTGCATGCCGCATCTGGAAAGGCTGGAATCGAAGGACGGGACAGTGAAATATCTCTTCCCCACCACCTCCGGAAAGAGCGTGGAGACGGTTTTCATACCCGACAACGACAGGGCGACGCTATGCGTCTCGTCACAGGTGGGATGCAAGATGAACTGTCTTTTCTGCCAGACAGGCAAACAGGGATTTGAGGGAAACCTGCCCGCGAGCGACATACTGAACCAGATATACTCCCTGCCGGAGCGCGGGAAGCTCACCAACATAGTGTTCATGGGACAGGGAGAACCGATGGACAACCTCGACAATGTGCTGCGTTCCACAGAGGCGCTCACGGCTTCCTACGGCTACGCATGGAGCCCCAAGCGCGTCACGGTGAGCAGTGTGGGCGTGAAGACAAAGCTGAAACGCTTTCTCGACGAGAGCGACTGCCACGTGGCTATAAGCATGCACTCGCCCTTCCACGAACAGCGCATGCAGCTCATGCCTGCCGAACGCGCCATGCCGATAGAGAGCATCGTGGAACTGTTGCGCGGATATGACTTCAGCCACCAGCGGCGGCTGTCGTTCGAGTACATCATGTTCGGAGGCGTGAACGACTCAATGGAGCACGCGAAGGAGATAATAAGGCTCACGCGCGGACTGAGTTGCAGGGTGAACCTGATAAGATATCACAAGATACCTGACGTGGAACTGAGAGGATGCGACGAGCGGAAGATGGAGTCGTTCCGCGACTATCTCACGGCGCACGGAGTGTTCACCACAATCAGGGCAAGCCGGGGGCAGGACATATTCGCGGCTTGCGGACTGCTGAACACCGCACACGGAAAAGGCACGGACAGGAAGATGACAGGCGGAAACGACGGCGGTGGAGACGCGGACAACGGACGGAAGCCTACGGAATGACTCACTTTTTACACACAACTATACATATATGGAACACAGAAAAATACGCGTTGCCATAACGCACGGTGACACTAACGGCATAGGGTATGAACTTATTTTCAAGGCATTCGCCGAACCTCAGATGTTCGACCTGTGCATTCCGATAATCTACGGCTCGCCAAAGATAGCCGCATATCACCGGAAGGCTCTCGACATACAGGCTAACTTCAGCATCATAAACAATGCGGAGGAGGCTTGCGAGGGACGGATAAACATGCTGGCTTGCTTCGACGAGGAGGTGAAGGTGGACATGGGCACCGGGACGGAAGACTCGCGCAGGGCTGCCGAAAAGGCTACGGAAAGGGCTCTGGAGGACTTCGGCAAAGGACTGTTCGACGTGCTCGTGGCTGGTCCGGAGGGACAGGAGGACGGGTGCTACGCACAACTGAGAGAACGGCTCGCCGCACACTTCGGGCATGAGCACACTCCGTTCTGCGTCCTTACAAACGACTCCATGCGCCTGACCACCACAACATCGGGGCTGCCCATAAAGAATGTGGCTGACGGAATAACGGCAGAGGGACTGGAGAAACTGACGCGCGACTTCTTCACAAGCCTGAAACGCGACTTCAGGATATACAACCCGCGCATAGCCGTACTGGCTCTCAACCCCGGCACAGACGGACACGAGGAAAGCGAAGTGATTGCTCCGGTGACCGGAAAACTGTATGACGAGGGTGTGTATGCGTTCGGTCCTTATCAGGCAAACACGTTTTTCGGCGACGGGATGTACGAGTCGTTCGACGGCGTAGTGGCGATGTATGACGACCAGGGACTCATTCCCTTCAAGACACTTGCCACTGAATGCGGCACATGCTACGTGGCAGGACTGCCACTGGTGTGCACAACGACGGCGCACGGGGCACGGCACGACATAGCCGGAACATGGCAGGCGGACGTCAGCCCGTTCAGACACGCCATATATGAGGCGGCTGACATACTGCGCAACCGAGCCACTTACGACGAGCCGCTGGCTAATCCTCTGAAGAAGCTTTACCACGAAAAGCGCGACGACAGCGACAAGGTGCGCTTCGCGGTTTCCAAAAACGAGGAAACGGAAAAGGGCGACAAGTAGGATGAGCCGGAAGTGGAACAACATCTTCTTCGGCTTCGGACTGGCGGCACTCATACTCATGGCTGCCGGCATAGACATGGACGAGGCGCGTGACGCACTGAAAAGCGCAAGCTACAGGTTTCCGCTCATCGTCATGCTCTGGGCTCTGCTGTACATCCTCAACACCGCAGCGTGGTATCTGATAATAAACGCCGGAGGACGGAGCGGCATAAAGTTCGGATGGCTGTACAAGGTGACGGTGAGCGGATTCGCCCTCAACTACGCCACTCCGGGCGGACTGATGGGAGGCGAGCCCTACAGGGTGATGGAACTGGAGCCGCACATAGGCGTGGAGAGAGCGTCGTCGTCGGTCATACTGTATGTGATGACGCACATCTTCAGCCATCTGTTGTTCTGGCTCATGTCGGTGCTCATATGGCTGCTTACACAGCCTGCCGACGCGCTCACAGCATCGGTGATGGCTGCCACGACGGTGTTCTGCGCGCTCGGACTGTGGTTCTTCATATCATGCTACCGCACAGGTATGGCGTCAAAACTGATAAACCTCACACGCCACATGCCGATGTTGAAAAAGAGAATGGAAGCCTTCGCCGCGCGCAACCGTGAGAAAATAGAAAACATAGACCGCCAGACGGCGGCGCTGCACACACAAAGCAAAAGCCGGTTCGCAGCCGCAGTGATGCTGGAACTGGCGTGCCGCTTCTGCTCGGTGGCTGAGATTTACATCATCATCACACTGATGTCGCCCGGCGTGAGCTTTGTGCAGTGCATACTGATACTGGCGTTCACAAGTCTGTTTGCCAACCTGCTGTTCTTCATGCCGCTGCAGATAGGCGGACGCGAGGGCGGATTCCTCATGTCGGCGGCAAGTCTCGGAGCAGGAGCGGGAGCCGGAATATTCACCGCACTGATAGTAAGACTGCGCGAGCTTGTGTGGACAGGGATAGGTCTGTTGCTTATGAAGGCAGACCGGAAATGTCATAACAGTAATACGGCACGAGACTGAAAGATATATTAAAAAACAGTGCCAGCGAGCGCAATGAGAGCTTGCTATCAAATTGCCGAGCGCAGCCTGTTTTATTTAAAAACAGTGCCAGCGAGCGTAATGAGAGCTTGCTATCAAATTGCCGGGCGTAGCCTGCTTTATATAAAAATCAATTAAAAACAAGTAAGTATTGCACTTATTTCGAAGAAATTGCCTAACTTTGTCATCCAATGAACACGTCTGAACTCCAGAAGATAAAGCAACGCTATAACATCGTGGGCAACTGCGACGCACTGAACCACGCCCTTGATGTCGCCCTGCAGGTGGCACCGACCGACCTGTCGGTGCTCATTATCGGAGAAAGCGGTGTAGGAAAGGAAATCATTCCGCGGCTGATACACGACAACTCACCGCGCAAAAGGGAGAAATATTTCGCAATAAACTGCGGCTCAATACCTGAAGGGACTATTGACAGCGAACTCTTCGGACACGAGAAAGGCTCGTTCACGGGTGCCATAGGCGAAAGCGAGGGCTACTTCGGAACAGCAGACAAGGGAACGATATTCCTCGACGAGGTGGGCGAACTGCCCATGGCGACACAGGCAAGACTGCTGAGAGTGCTGGAGACGGGCGAATACATACGTGTGGGCGGTCAGAAGATAATGAAGACAAACGTGAGAATCGTAGCCGCTACCAACGTGAACATGCGCAAGGCAATAAGCGAGGGACGGTTCCGCGAGGACCTGTACTACAGGCTGAACACTATTCCGGTGCAGATTCCGCCGCTGCGGGACAGGGGCGAGGACATACTCCTGCTGTTCAGGCTGTTCACAATGCAGATGGCAGAGAAGTACAGAATACCGAAGATAACTCTCACGGACGAGGCAAAAGCCCTTATGCTGAAATACAAGTGGCCGGGCAATGTGAGGCAGCTGAAGAACATAACCGAGCAGATGTCCATACTCTGCAAGACGCGCGAGGTGGACGCCGTGACACTGCAGCAGTTCATACCGCAAGACCCGGAAAGCACACAGCTTGCAAAAATAAACGGACAAGGCTCGCACTCATACGAAAGCGAAAGAGACATACTCTACAAGATACTGTATGAGCTGAGAGGCAACATCAGCGACCTGAGAAGGGAGATGAACAGCCTGCGCAAACAGATAGACGACAACAGGAAGATAGACAGCATGACAACATACGGCAGCAATCTGCCGGCACTTGCAGGGAACGCGCGCTACGACGCGACCGACACGCAGACACAGAGACAGACACCGATAGAAGAAGTGGAGGCGGAAGAGATAAACGACAACGAAAGCCTCAACCTTAGCGACATAGGAAGGCTGACGGTGGAGAAGGCTCTCGAGCGAAACGGCGGAAACAGAAAGAAAGCCGCACAGGAGCTGGGCATATCAGACAGAACGCTCTACCGAAGAATAAAACAATATGGGCTTGAAAAGTAAAAAAGACAACGGCATAACCGGAAAAAGCCTGCGCAGACGGGCAAGACACGCTTCAAGACAGAGACACACTGTACTTGCGTTCATCCTGTGTATTGTCGCGCTGTGCGTCTCATGCTCTGTATCATACAAATTCAACGGCGCAAGCATAGACTACTCCAAGACAAAGACAATACAGATATCCGACTTCCCCATCCGCTCAAGCTATGTATGGGGACCTATGGGACCGATGTTCAACAACAAGCTTAAAGACGAGTTTGCCAACAACACCCGCCTGATACAGGTGAGACGCAACGGCGACATGAAGATTGAAGGCGAGATAACGCAATACTCGCAGCGCAACAAGTCGGTATCAAGCGACGGACACTCGGCGCAGACAGAGCTGTCGATAACGGTGAACGTGAGATTCACCAACAACGCGAACCACGACGAGGACTTCGAAAGACAGTTCACCTCAACAGCTTCATACGAGACCACACAGAGCCTGACAGCCGTACAGGAGGAACTCGTGACACAAATGATAGAGGACATCGTGGACCAGATATTCAACGCAACAGTGGCAAACTGGTAAGCCACGGGAACAGAAAACAGCACACCGGAACAATTGTAACAACATATAATATAAATAAGGTATATGGATTTGACGCGTCTTATAGGACATCCGGAACAAATGAACAAGGAAACTCTTTACGAGCTACGGAGTCTCACCGCACTGTATCCATACTACCAGACAGCACGGCTGCTGATGCTGCAGAACATGTATCTGCTGCATGACTCTTCCTTCGACGAGGAACTGAGGCGCGCGGCTATATACATAACCGACAGAAAGAAGATATTCGACCTGGTGGAGGCTGCACACTACAGACTGAAAAGCCAGCATAAGAAAGAGCCTGTAGAGCGGGAAGAAAAGAAAGAGGACAAGGGCGAGAACCGCACTATTTCGCTCATCAACTCATTCCTCGACTCAATACCGGACGATAAGGAAGAGAAGAAACAAAAGAGAAAGCCCACACCCGCCGACGCGGCTATAGACTATGTGTCGTATCTTCTCGAAACGGAAGGAGAGGAAGATAAGAACAAGGAAGAGGACAAACCGCAGCTGCGCGGACAAAATCTTATCGACGACTTCATAAACAACGAAGGCGGCAAAATACAGCTCAAGGACGAACCGGAATATCTCCCCCACCTCGACAGTCTGGACGATGACAAAAAAGAAATGGACGAGGGCTACTTCACGGAGACACTGGCTAAAATATACATCAAACAGGGACGATATTCCAAGGCTCTTGAAATAATTCAACGATTAAATTTGAATTATCCAAAAAAAAATGCTTACTTTGCAGACCAAATACGATTTTTGAAGAAACTGATAATAAATAACAAAAACAATAATAAATAAAATGGTTTACACATTATTCGTAATCTTAATCGTCATAGCATCGCTGCTGATGATCGGCATCGTGCTTATTCAGGAATCTAAAGGCGGCGGTCTGGCATCCAATTTTTCATCGTCAAACGCAATAATGGGTGTACGCAAGACAACCGATGTAGTAGAAAAGGCTACATGGACCCTCGCCGCAGCAATGGTAGTATTCAGTGTTGTATGCTCTCACACAGCTCCTGTTTCAAAGAGCGAACAGAGCGTTCTTGAGCGGACTGCTACCGAGACACAGACAACAAACCCGACAAACACCCAGGGATTCGGAGCAAGCCAGCAGCAGACTCCAGCAGCTAACGGTGCACAGAAAGAAGCTCCCAAAGCACCGGCAACACCTGCAAAATAACATTAAGAGATAAAAAAATACAGCATTTATTTGTTCATATAAAATAAATGCTGTATCTTTGCACTCGCTTTTAAAGGCAAAAGGTCAAATGATAAAAATGGTGGCCGTAGTTCAGTTGGTTAGAGCGTCAGATTGTGGTTCTGAATGTCGTGGGTTCGAATCCCACCGGCCACCCAACAAGGAGGTTTTGTTTTAGACAAAATCTCCATTTTTTATGCAATCAATCCACACGGTGAGAGAAAGCTGGCAAGCCGAATGATTGTAATAAAATGCGTATTTATTTACACTAATTATACCCGACTTTTAGTCACGTTAACGTTTTTTATCTAAAAAGATTACACTTATATACATCCTTTTAACTAAATTTGCGAATAGATAAACAAACAATCTCAGACAATGAAAAAACTGTTTAAATTTGACACACACGGCAGCTAAGTGACGCTGCCGTCCTAAAAGACGACAGCACGGGCACGCCATGTACTCTTTAAAACGAAGTTTTTCAAAAAACTTAAACGCTACTACAATAACATAACCATCACCTATTTAAATATATGAAAAGATAATTTTTTACTGAGAAACAGTGCCAGCGAGCGCAATGAAAACTTGTTTTCAAATTGCCGAGCACAGCCTGTTTCATACGCAAAAACGTAAATCAAGACTTATAACAGACCAAAACAACAAACAAACAAACAATATTTTAATTAAAACTCAATTACTAACTAACTTTCTAAGACTATGCAGAAATCTGGTAGAGTAAGCATTGTTACCCTCATTGGCTTAATGCTATGCCTTCTTATAGGGGGGGGTGGGCAAGTCAAAGCCCAAAATGCAAAGGAAATCTCCGGAACGGTTACTGATTCCAGAGGAGAGGTTGTCATTAGCGGAACCGTAAAGGTGAAAGACTCAATGACAGCGACAATGACCGATATCAACGGTAAATACAAGATATCGGCACCTGCAAACGGCGTATTGGTATTCTCCTATCTTGGATACACAACACAGGAAATACCGGTATCATCCATTTCAGGCAACACACTTGACGTTGTGCTGCAAGAAGAGAGCAATGTCCTTGACGAGCTCGTGGTGGTAGGTTACGGAACCATGCGCAAGTCTGACCTGACAGGCTCGGTGTCCACCACGAAAGGTAAGGACATCATCAAGCAGCAGTCGTTCAACGCTCTTGAAGGTCTGAAAGGTAAGGCGGCAGGTGTGAACATCTTCACCAACACCGGACAGCCCGGAGGTGAGGTGAGAGTAATCATCCGTGGTATATCCACCATCAACGCATCAGCAAGCCCGCTATACATCGTCGACGGTGTGGCTATGTCTGACTTCAACCTTCTCAACCCGAACGACATCGAGTCGATAGAAGTGCTGAAAGACGCTTCAGCAGCAGCCATTTACGGAGCGCGCGGTGCCAACGGCGTTGTCATGGTAACGACAAAACGCGGTAATGCAGGCGAGGGAGTGCACGTCTCTTATGACGGTTCGCTGTCAATAAGCACGATGGCAAGAAAGATGGACGTAATGGACTCATACGAATGGATGGCAGCATTCAAGCAGGGACTCGAGAACGCCAACGCATGGCAGGGTAAGAACTTCGACACCGACCTGTCGCACATCTTCACCGACCCGCGTTTCTTCAATTCTGACGGCACACCTATCTACAATACCGACTGGCAGGACGAGGCTTCACGCACAGCCATCTCCCACAACCACCAGATCAGTATACAGCGCGGCGGCAAGGACTATTCTGTAGGCGCATTCCTCAACTACACCGACCAGCAGGGTATAATGAAGAACTCCTACTACAAACGTGTGAACGCAAAGCTGTCATATGATGACAAACCTACAAAATGGCTGTCTACTGCTGTAAACCTCCTCGTGAACCACACATGGGGTAACAGAACTTCAGACAACCCGTACGGACAAGGCGCGCTGCGTACAATGATTGAGCAGCTGCCATGGCTTCCTGTCAAGATGGACGGTGTATACACACAGAACAACATGGTGAACACCACTGCCATACTCAACGACAAGAACAACCCCAACAGCGGTTACCAGAGCTTCTCACCCGAGGGCGTGGGCAACCCGGTGGAGCTTCTCGAGAGAATACAGAACATGTCATACAACACGCAGATATTCGGAAATGCGGCTCTGACATTCCACATCATTGACGGACTCGACCTGAAGACACAGTTCGGTGTAGACTACCACAACAACCGCGTTGCAGGATACACTCCGTTCAAACCGCGTCCAATGATCAACCAGAACAGCGAGGGAACGGCTAACGCAAGCAACTCCAACACACTGTACTGGCAGGAAGAGACTTACCTCACCTACATCAAGAACTTCAACAAACATCATCTGAACGCAATGGCTGGTATGTCATGGCAGGCACGCGAGTACACTTACTTCAGCGCATCAGACAGCCATTACATCGACGACTTCTTCGGATACTACAACCTCGGTTCCGGAACAAACCGTCCGTCTGTAAGCAACGACTACGACAAATGGGCAATGAACTCATACTTCCTGCGCGTGGCATACAACTACGACGACACATATCTCGCCACAGTAACGGCACGTTACGACGGTTCTTCCAAGTTCGGTGAGAACAACAAGTACGCTTTCTTCCCGTCTGTGGGTCTCGGATGGCTCGCCTCAAACGAACCGTTCCTCAGAGACAACAAGACGATAAGCAAACTGAAACTGCACACGTCGTTCGGTATGACAGGTAACTCAGAAATCGGTACATACCGTTCGCTCGCCACAGTAAGCCAGAGCACGATAATACTCGGCAACGGACTGCACACCGTGTCTTACCTCGACAACATGCCGAACCCAGACCTTAAATGGGAGAAGACGGCTCAGTGGGACTTCGGTTTCGAACTCGGACTGTTCAACAACCGCCTCAACTTCGACATCTCGTACTATTATAAGTATACATCAGACCTTCTTCTGGACCGTCCGGTGCCCGAGTCTACAGGTTACTCATCAATCATGGACAACATCGGTGCAGTGTCAAACCAGGGTCTCGACTTCCTTATAACAGCCTATCCGATACAGACAAACGACTTCCAGTGGACATCAACACTCAACATGTCGTTCAACAAGAACAAAGTGGAGAAACTTGACGAGGCTGCGTCTGTAGACCCGATATCCGGCAAACGCCAGATTCTTGTAGACGGATTCGTAGGCTACGACATGGTGATACGTGAGGGAGAGCCGCTTTCATCGTTCTACGGATACAAGCGCGCAGGCATATACGACGGTCACCCGGAGAACTGGGATGCGAACACAATGAACATTCCTTCGGTAATCGGAGAGAAAGTTACGTACAAAGACCGTCAGATTATCGGTAACGGTCTGCCTGACTGGACCGGATCGTTCATCAACACATTCAACTACAAAGGCTTCGACCTCACACTCGACTTCCAGTTCTCTTGGGGAGCTGACATCATGCAGGAGTACTACCACTCTACAGTGGCACGTTTCCTTACAAACGGTCTCGACCGTCTCTATCAGGAGGCTTGGCATCCGGATCTCAACCCCAACGGTGTGGAGCAGGCTATCCGTCTGAACAACTTCGGACAGGGAGCGAACAACAATGCTGACGACGACTGGGTATGCGACGGTTCATATCTCCGCTGCAACCTTATACAGCTGGGCTACACATTCGACAAGAAGCTCATAAAGAAAGCCGGTCTTTCCGCCCTGCGCGTATACGCAAACCTCAGCAACCTGTTCATCATCACCGCAAGCGACTATCTGGGCTACGATCCTGACAACTCCACACGCCTCGGCGACAACAACTGGGGAGCAAACCGTCAGTTCTTCTCATATCCGCGTCCACGTACATTCACTCTCGGTGTGAACCTTACGTTCTGATAAACAAAAATAAAAAGTGAAACAATAAACGAAAACAAAAGATATGAAAACTCATAAATATTTATGCATTATCGGAGTGCTTTTGGGAGCGATGTCTCTGACATCATGCGACGATTTTCTTGAGGAGGACCCGAAAGACATGAAAGGCTCCGGTCAGTTCTGGAAAACTGCTGAGGATGCGGAATCAGCTGTCGACGCCCTTTACTTCGGCGGAGTGCCCTATCTAAACAACACCGACCTCGGCGGCGGATGGACACCGAAAGCCACGATGTGGCCCGGTATAATGTCAGGACTTTACGTAGACAAGCGCAAAGACCGCCAGTTCACAACCGCCTCCGAAGGATGTACGTTCACATGCGAGGCATTCGACGACGCAGCCTTCTCCATGTGGCACGAGTTCTACAAAGGCATATCACGCGCCAACTTCGTCATAGCCAACGTGACAAAGATGACCGATGTGCTCGACCAGGCTACAATAGACAACTATCTGGCTGAGGCAAAGTTCTTCCGCGCACTGGGCTATTTCTATCTGGTGAAGGAATTCAACAACGTGCCTTACATCGACAAACCGTACACCTCAACTGAAGGAATGTACGTAGAACCTTCACCGGCAGCGGATGTATACGGACACATCGAGACCGACCTCCTTGAGGCTATCAACAGCAACTCACTGCCTGAAAAGACATTCTACAACAACGGCGGACACATAACAAAAGGCACCGCACAGATGCTCCTCGCGCAGGTTTATCTGCAGTGGGCAGGCGCTCCGGTGAACGGTGGAGCCGAATATTACGACAAGGCAGCCAAGACGGCACTTCAGGTAATCAACTCCGGCGTATACTCGCTCGAGCAGGCTCAGGGCAGCAGCGACGACCTCAACTCGGCATACAACGTGATAAAGACATCAAAGACATCCGGTGAGATACTCATGGCAAAGGAATATGACTACACCAACTTCAACGTGGGCAACTCATACGCCTGCCGCTCCATCGGTACTGACGCATTCCAGTGGGCTGACGCCAACGGTGACCAGATATTCCATCCGGGCGGAGACGTGATGTACAACGCATACCTCCCCTGCAAGATGATACTCGACAGCTACGCTCCTGACGACATCCGCGGACACGAGAAGCAGTTCTTCTTCTGGCACTACACAGACGCCACAGGAGTGACACACGACCTGAACGAAGCAGGCAACTGGATGTGGTTTGACGAGAACGCGCTCATGTCCGGACACGACGGCGACTACAACGTGCCGATGATGCGCTATTCGGAAGTGCTGCTCATAGCAGCAGAGGGTCTGGCACGCACCGGACATGAAGGCAACGCAGAGGGACAGGCACACTACTATCTCAACCAAGTGCGCAAACGTGCGGGTCTTGCCGACGAGACAGCCACAGGCGACGCACTCATACAGGCAATACTCACAGAACGTCTGCACGAGCTTCCGCTCGAGTTCCGTGTATGGGACGACATACGCCGCACACGCCTCTATCCTGAGGCAGACGGCACACAGTCAGGCACTCTGAAATGGGTAGCCCTTGCCTCAGCAGACATCCAGAACAAGCCGGACGGACAGATACGCGAGGGTGCAATACCTGAATTCGCACTGCTCTTCCCCATCCCGCTGGACGAGATGCAGAGGAACCCGGCACTGAACGGCCATCAGAATCCGGGCTGGAGATAAGCTACGCACTACACGTAAAACATCATGCGGGTTCGCCCGCATGATGCCAATACATAGTCTGAATAAAACCGAAACGCCGGCACAGCTCATGCCGGACATCCTGAAAAAGTCCCCGGAACCGCACCAGATGGTTCCGGGGACTTCTGCATTTTTGCGGAGCGACACTCCGGACAATTATTGCCAACGCTACTGAAGACCCGTTGTCATAATCCACAATCTTAGGTGTTGTGGGAGCAATGTGACCCTATAACACAATAATCTAATATCATAACTTCTGCAAGTTACGGACAGATCATACTATATGTATGGTATGAGACATTAATGTAACAAGAAATCCCATTATACAGGACTAATAATATACTATCAAAAGTTTACTTTGGAGTGTTGTCACGAAAGATTCAACTAATTGCAAATCAGAATCTTGTATTTTTAAATACATTACTTTGCAGTTTTACCACACCTTCCGTTTCAATTATAATCTCATTAACTTTACAATTGAAACACATAATAAGCCCAAACAATAACAACAATTATTAAAATAATAAAAAATGGCAAAGAATAATTTAGCTTTATTACCGGCAATCGCACTTAGCTGCGTGCCAGTCAAGACCATCGCTCAAAATCAACAAGCCACAGATCGTCCTAACATCCTTTATATTATGTGTGACGACCATGCGATGCAAGCAATAAGTGCATACGGCAGCCCTATTTCAAAGTTAGCACCGACACCGAATATTGACCGGCTTGCACGACGAGGAATGTTGTTTAAATCTGCTTTTGTAGAGAATTCGCTATCCGCACCAAGCCGTGCATGCTTGATTACCGGTCAGTATAGCCATCAGAATGGGCAACGCCAGCTTTTTGAAGGAATAGATTCAAGCAAGACATTCGTTTCTGAACTATTGCAGAGAAACGGTTATGAGACAGGACTTGTGGGAAAATGGCATCTGTTGTGTGAGCCTAAAGGATTCAACTGGTATCATATTCTTGATGATCAGGGTAAATATTATAACCCGACATTCTGTTCAACAGGCCATTTTGGCGACTACAAGCAAGAAACAGGTTACGCAACAGAACTCATCACCAAGCATGCGATTGAGTTTCTGGACAACCGTAATAAGAACAAGCCATTTTTCCTGATGGTACATCATAAGGCTCCGCATCGCAATTGGATGCCAGCTCCTAAATACATGAACAAGTATGCAGATGTAGAATTCCCCATGCCTGAAACCTTTTGGGATGATTATGCCACCCGTGGGTCAGCAGCCCATACTCAGAAGATGAATATTGCATACGCAATGGAGCTTATACAGGACTTAAAGGTCCCAGAACTTCTTGATACAACAGATGTCAAGAGTGTAGCATCTTATAACGCTTTAATGGGTGAACTTGGACGTTTGAATAAAGAACAGCGTACCATTTATGATAGATATTATATGCCACGAAACAGGAAATTCCTGAATGCCAAGCTTGAGGGCAAAGAACTCATAAAATGGAAATACAATAATTATATACGCGACTATATGGCAGTAATAGCATCTGTAGATGAAAGCGTAGGACTGCTGCTCGACTATCTTGAAAAAAAACAACTCGAAAAGAATACAATAATTGTATATACATCTGATCAAGGATTCTATATGGGCGAACATGGATGGTTTGACAAACGTTTCATGTATGAAGAATCTATGCATACTCCACTCATCATTAGCTATCCTGGTCATATAAAAGAAGGAAGTGTTAGTGAAGCACTGGTTCAGAATATTGATTTTGCTCCTACTTTTCTATCGTTGGCTGGTATCAAGCAGCCAAAGGAAATGTCGGGACGTTCTCTTGTACCTCTCTTTAACGGATATACTCCGAAGAACTGGCGCAAGGATATATATTATCACTATTATGATTATCCAACATTCCATCTTGTTCGCAAGCACGACGGAGTGCGGACAGAACGTTATAAATTGATACATTTCTACGGAAAAGGCGGAGAACGTGGCGCACAAGAGAACAAGTATCAGTTAATTCCCGGAACACATGAGAATCGTTTATACAACGCATTGAAGAATGCTGAATATTTTCAGAATGATTCTGATGTGAACTACTATGAAATGTATGATTTGCAGAATGACCCTAATGAGTTGGACAATATTTATGGGAAGAAAGGCACTGAGAAAATCTTCAAGAGATTGAAAAAAACATTGGATAATTATAGAAAGAATTTTAATATAGACGAATACTAATCTCCATTCAATATGAAATTAAAAGATTTATGTATATTTAGTGTATACTTTACTCTTATGTCATGTAACAACATTACTACGTTTTTGGGGAAATCAAACATAGAAGAAGTGGTGAATGCCATGACGACTGAAGAAAAACTGCATATTGTGATAGGTGGCAAGATTAATGAGAATTCCGGTGGATCTGCGGTTATAGGTGCTACTGAAAAATATGTCTCTGGAGCTGCCGGTAACACATTTGAGGTAAAACGTCTTGGAATAACCCCTATAGTATTGGCAGACGGACCTGCAGGTCTTCGCATAGATTCCACGCGCAAAAATGACAACAAGACTTACTACGCCACTCATTTTCCTATAGGAACATTGCTGGCATCAACATGGAACACGGAATTAGTAAAGCAAGTAGGATACTGCATTGGAAACGAAGCAAAGGAATACGGTGTGGACATACTTTTAGCTCCTGCTATCAACATTCATCGCAATCCTCTTTGTGGAAGAAACTTCGAATATTACAGTGAGGATCCATTGCTCGCCGGCAAAATTGGTGCTGCTTTTATAAAAGGTGTTCAATCCAACGGAATAGGTACGTCTTTAAAACATTTTGCCGTAAACAATCAGGAAACAAATCGTCAAGGAGTGAATGCATGCGTATCACAGCGAGCTCTTCGTGAGATTTATCTGAAAGGTTTTGAGATTGCTGTTAAAGAGGCAAAGCCATGGACAATCATGTCATCCTATAATCTTATTAATGGTGTATACACCTCACAAAGTCATGATCTACTGACTACATTGTTGCGAGATGAGTGGGGCTTTAATGGTATTGTAATGACAGATTGGTATGGTGGTAAAGATGCAGTGAAACAGCTAAAAGCCGGTAACGATTTATTAATGCCCGGAAGGACGGCACAGTATGACCAGCTAAAAGCTGGTTTAAAGACTGGCAGTCTGAATAAGGGAAATATTGATTTGAATGTGAAAAGAATATTACAAATCATTGAGCGTACACAGCGTTTCAAAGGATTTAAATATTCTAACAATCCTGATTTGAAAACTCATGCTGCGATAAGTAGACAAAGTGCAACTGAAGGAATGGTGTTACTGAAGAATGAGCGAGTACTACCGTTGCGTAAAACAGTAAAAAAAGTTGCTTTATTCGGTTGTACCAGCTATAAATTTATCCCCGGAGGAACAGGTTCCGGAAACGTGAACAGTGCTTATACGGTATCACTGTTAGACGGACTACGTAATCACGGTATCGCAACAGATACAAAATTGCAACGACAATATGAAGATTATTGGATATATGCCAAATCTCATGCAAAGAAACCTACAAGTCAATATGCTCATTTTTTACCAACTCCACTTCCTGCGGAAATAAACTTTAGTGAAGAAGAGCTGGGACGTTTGGCTAAGGAACAGGATGCTGCTATTATTACATTGGGCAGACTTTCTGGAGAATTTGCAGACCGTCCGCTTTCTGATTTTTTTCTTAGCAAAGAAGAACAAACTCTCATCTACGATGTCTGCAAAGCTTTTCATAAAGAAGATAAAAAAGTCATTGTGTTGTTGAACATCGGTGGTGTAATAGAAACTTCTTCTTGGAAAAATATGCCAGATGCAATTCTTTGCGCTTGGCAAGGCGGACAGGAAGGAGGAAATAGCGTAGCTGACATCTTGACCGGCAAAACCTGTCCTTCAGGAAAACTTCCCATGACTTTTCCTGTTAATTATGAGGATGTCGCATCAGCGGCTAATTTTCCAAATGATTCTCCGCAGGTGGAGTTCAACCTAAATGGGGCTGAAGAGACCAAACATATTCGTAAGAATATAGACTATACAATTTACGAAGAAGATATATATGTGGGATATCGTTATTTTGAAAGTTTCAATAAACCTGTAAGTTATCCTTTTGGATTCGGGTTAAGCTATACTCAGTTTGATTACAGTAATGCTAAAGCAGTTATTGATGGAGATTCTATCAATGTAACACTTGAAGTGAAAAATGTCGGAAAAGTTTCAGGTAAGGATGTTGTTGAACTATATGTTTCTGCACCAAATAATATGATATATAATAAGCCAGAGTACGAACTTAAGGCATTCGCCAAAACACATGAGTTGCAACCAGGCGAATCATGTCATGTAATTCTTAAAATGAAACAAGCTGACATGGCATCATATGACGAGATTGCACAAGGCTGGAAAGTTGACGCCGGCAAATACATTATTAAATTGGGAAGCTCAAGTAGAGACATTAAAGCGCATACATATGTTGAGTTGCACTCCTCATTTATTAAATGTTCTAACATTCTGGTATCAGAATCTGCAATAAAGAAGTTGAAAAGACATTAATATTGTGTGTTGGAAAACTTACTATTTGTTTAATCATAATCTTTATAACATATTGGTTATCTGTAGTTTAAATTTTTGACACATTTACTTTATTCCTTTACTATGTATTGTGAGTGTAAAAAGCCATCTCTAACTTTGCTTCAGTAATCATTTACAAACCGAATAACAACATTTTATTCATAACCTATTAAAATAATGAAAACTAAAAGCTTCTTTATCTTATCATTAGCAGCGACAATATCATTACAATCAGTCGCTCAAGAGAACAGAGTCCAGAAGGCAGACAAATCAAACGAGACCGAAATAAAAGGTCAGAACAGCAAAGACAACAATATGATGTTGAATGCTGCTGACGAGACTTCTCCTCGTTTTATCAATGTAGGTCTTCCTGAGGGTACAGGTGGTACAGTAGTATCAGAAAACGGTCTGCTTATTACTCCTGATACTTATTTGATGATGCCTAATCTGGCTTGGCGTCAAGACGGTAGCTTCCAGAAGCCTACGTCCTGGAGCCTTTCTCAAACAGCCATCAAGATGGGTGAGGTTGGTGTTTCGATGGCAACCAATACCCGCAAAGGCAGTAACAAGTTTATTGGACACCTCAATATCCACAACAACTCGCACGGATTGATGGGTGGAAATATTTCTTTAGCAGGTCCAATGAAAAAAAACTGGTTCTATCATTTAAATGCTTTCGTGAACGCGGATCCTGGGTCAACCAATCCTTCATGGACTCACTATCTTGATAAGACCACACTCTTGAAAGGTATCATTACTAAACGTTATAAAAATGGAGAGCTAAGTTTCCAATATAAGTACATGAATTCTCAGAAGGTGAACGACAACGTCGCTCCATATATTTTCCATAAGGACAAGCAGGTCACAGAACTCGACAACTTTGAGATTGGTTTGAACAGCTATGCCACAAGTAGCTCATCTCACATATATAAGAACCCACTTACAGGAAAAATGGAACGTGTAGATTTCATGAGAAATACAGGTTCTACCGTACACGCGTTTGATATAGTTGGTAATAACAAACTTGGCAACGCTTTAACATTAGATTATGCCTTGCGATATCAACACGCTGAAAGCGGTAAGACAAACTTCGCATTCAACGCAATAAAGAGTTCAGACGACTTGAAGGTGAATCAGCGTTATGTTTATGCCGACAACAACAATGAACAGGTCTATACCGGTTACGTGCAAAATGTTCAGATGGGCATTGCACCAAAGCGTCCCTCTGACTATTTGAATGGTCGTATAGAACTTGGCAAGAAAGGAAGCAATTACAACTACAGCGTTGGCTACAACGGTTATATGTGGCATGTTGACAAGGCGATACAAGGCACATATTCTTACCTTTCTGAGGTAGCTCCAAACCCTCGTCAGATTACTCTTCAGGTACTTGATAAAAATGGTGAGTGGACAAACAAGCAGGCAGACCAATACGGACAATGGAACTATAACGGCGCATACTTCTACTATGACGGTAATGAGTATAAGAATGCGATCTATGCTTTAGGCAATTGGAAACCTGTAAAGAATCTGAAGATTGATTTCGGTGCTCGTTTGGAATGGCATCATCTTGCCGGACATTGGATGGATAAGGACGCGCGCGCAGCTGCTTCTGACCCCACATGGGTATCAGGTGCCACATCTGAAATTAACCGAGATTTCTGGAACAAGAGCTTCACTGCCACTCTCACTTATAACATTCTTCCTAATTTCGGAATCGTCGGTGACGCATACTATATCGAGACATCAGACGGTTTGAATGTGTATAAAGGAAGTAATGACCCTATGTCAAAGACAAATGTCATTCCATATGTTGCGGCAGGTATATTCTATAATTCGAAAATCATCAGCGTAATATCCAGATTGAGCCGTATCGGCCGCTCCAATCTATACGCTTCCGGTGGTTTTGCAAATAAGGAAGGAGAATCGACTAAGCTGTCATTCCTCTATGATATTCAGACTGTAGGCTGGACTACAGATGCGGTATTGACTCCATTCAAGGGATTCTCTCTCCATCTGATGCTTACTCTACAGAACCCTGTATACAAGAATTTCTCTTTCGATGTATTCGGTGAGCACTTCAACTATGATGGTGTTCCTGCCCGTACCTGTTCCAAGACACTTATTGAGATTGACCCAAGCTATAAGTTCGGTGCGTTCCGCGTATGGGCAAGTGCCCGCTACTTCAGCAAGGCTTCATGCGCCTATCCTGGAACACTGTTCTTCCCTTCACGCTGGGAGACGTTTGCAGGTGTTGACTATCAGGCAACGAAGAAAATAGCGTTCAATCTCAGTGTTGTCAACCTGCTCAACCAGACAGGTGCCCAAGGGCGTATCGTCGGTACCAACACAGCGACTGATCCGGAGCCTTATTATGACCGGCCTGTTGCCGGTACCTTCATCCGTCCTTTCACCATTGACCTGAAAACCAAAATCACATTCTAAAAACATTAAAATCTCATGATTATGAAATTAAATCTTTTAACCGGAATGGCAAGTGCCATGGCACTCGTTCCATCATTCGGATTCGCGAAACAAAAGCAGAAGAAAGACCAGCGTCCCAACATTCTTCTCATCCTTGCTGATGATATGGGCAAGGAATGCCTCGGGGCATACGGCTCTACTTATAAAACACCAAACCTCGATGCATTTGCCGAGGACGGTCTGCAGTTCAATTATTGCAGTTCACAACCTCTTAGTACACCGTCACGTGTGGAGTTGCTCACAGGCAAATATAACAACCGCAACTACTCCAAGTTCGGGTTTCTTAATCAGGACCAGAAGACATTCGCCAATCTTGCTCAGGAAGCAGGATACAAGACATGTATCGCAGGAAAGTGGCAGCTGGGTGAAAATAAAGGACTGCCCAAACACTTCGGTTTTGACAACTACTGCCTGTATCACCTTACCTTCAAGGGAAATAAATACGCAAAACCTAAGTTCGAAATCGACGGCGTGGTAAAGAGTGATTGTACAGAAGACGACTACGGTCCTGATTTCTTCTCAGACTATATATGCGACTTCATGGACAAGAACAAGAACAGACCTTTCCTTGCATATTACGCCATGACTCTTGTTCACGACCCTTTCAATGCCACTCCGGAGAGCGACGATTGGGATGTCAGCGACAAGCTTCGACATGCTGAGGACAACAAGTACTTCCCTGACATGGTAAGCTATACAGACAAGCTCTTCGGCAAGCTGGTCAAGAAGCTTAAAGACCTCGGCATATATGATAATACTATCATAATTTTCGTAGGCGACAACGGTACCGCACGCTATATTTCTACTCCAATGAAGGATGGCAGCGTTGTCAAGGGAGGCAAAGGTATGAATATCGATGCGTCCGTGGCTGTACCTATGGTGGCACGCTGGGGCAATCATAAGTTTTTTTCCCATCAGACAGACGCACTCGTTGACTTTACTGACTTCATGCCGACATTTGCAGCAGCAATGGAAATAAAGATTCCTGAAGAATGGCAGTGTGAGGGACATTCATTCCTGCCCGTTCTTGAGGGTAAGGAGAATCCAGACGCACGCGACTATGTGTTCGTGCACTATCAGCCCAACCATGTCCCGCAGGCTGGTCTTGAGAAATGGGCTTGCCGTTATGTTAAGGACCGCAACTATAAGCTGTATTCAGACGGTTCGTTCTTCAATTATAAGAAAGATCCGGAAGAGCGTCGTAGCATCACACGTGCAAAAGCCACAGCTGAGGAGAACGCCATCCGAGACAAATTCAAGGCAATTCTTGAGAGCAAGGGTAAATGGAAGATGGGCGACAAGTGTGTAAAGCAGGTCATCCTTCCCGGATTTGAACCTGTTGAACAGCCGAAGAAAGGTCCGAAGGCTGTAACCGCCGAATGAAATGAAGAAGCAAACAATTAATCATTAAAAACAATCGATTTACCATTATTATGAATAAATTAAGAAATTCTGCAATTTTCCTGTCTGCCCTCGTTGGAGGTCAGACAGGAATTGCCCAGACGCAGAGTCCAAAGATGGATGAAAGCAAGCCGCAGACTGACAAAATGAATGTCATCTTTATCGTATGCGATGATCTGAATGCAGACCTTGGCAGTTTCGACGACTCCATTGTCAAGACTCCAAATCTCGACCGTATCCGCAAACACGCCGTCCGCTTCAATAATGCATACTGCCAGTATCCGCTATCCGGTCCCACCCGTGCATCATTCCTTACAGGTTACAGTCCAGACCGTACTAAGGTCACTGATCTTACCACAAATTTCCGCACAGCAATGCCGGATGCAGTGACCCTTCCGCAACTTTTCAAAAACAACGGTTATCAGACAATACGTGTAGGGAAGGTTTATCATGCCAATGTACCGGCTGACATCGGACATGACGGAGTGATGGATGACAAGGAGTCCTGGACGAAGAAATGGAATCCTGTCGGTATAGATAAGACCATGGAGGAACATGTCCACATAGTAACTCCTCAATTGGTTAGAGGAAATCGCATCGGTGGATCTCTGGCATATCTTGAGATTCCAGGCAGTGACGACGAGCATACGGATGCCATAGGTGCAAACATAGCATGTATGGAGATTCACAACAACAAGTCAAAACCATTCTTTCTGGCTATGGGGTTCTATCGTCCTCACACTCCCTACATTGCTCCATCCAAGTATTTCAAAATGTATCCTTGGCAGGACATGCCTCTTCCTGATGTACCTGCCGACGATTGGGACAACAAACCTTCATGCGCGCGTACATCACCAGGCATCAACTTTGGTCTGCCGGACGAAGAACTGAAGAAAGCCAAAGCGGCTTATTATGCCACTCTCTCATTCATGGATGCCCAGATAGGCAAGATTCTCGACAAACTTGATAAGGAAGGACTGGCAGGAAACACAGCCATAGTCTTTGTCGGTGACAACGGATATAATCTCGGCCAACATGGTCAGTGGCAGAAACAGATGCTTTTCGAACATGCCACAAGAGTTCCTCTGATGATTTCTGTTCCTGGATTGACCAACGGCAAGGACAGCTACGACAAGCCTGTCGAGTTGCTCGACATCTATCCCACCCTCGCTGCAGTATGCGGACTGAAAGCACCCGACGACCTTGACGGCAGAGACATATCTCCACTTCTTAAAGATGTCAACACTCCTTGGAATGAGAATGCATACTCCATTCAGACGCGCAAGCCAGGTGCATTCAAAAGCACTGTGAAGGAGTTCACCATCGGTCGGAGCGTACGTACGGAACGCTATCGCTATACCGAATGGAACGACGGACGTGCCGGTGGCGAACTGTATGATTACCGGAATGATCCTACCGAACACTACAACCTGTACAACAACAAGAAATATAAAAAACTCCAGGCACAGCTCGCAGATGATCTTCACAGGCATTTTGCAGATATTATTGCGAAAGATAAAAAATAATTCATTTTATTCAACCTCTATGCAAAAGCTGATTTATATGGCAGTCTCCTCTCTTTGCTTGCCGGGCACTGTCTTGGCTCAAGAATCTCAGAAGAGAATAAATAAGCCTAATATCATATGGATTACATGCGAGGACATCTCTCCTTACATGAGTACGTATGGAGCGGATATAGTACGTACCCCGAACATTGACCAATTGGCACGGGATGGGATACAATTTCAAAATGTATATACCACAGCAGGAGTGAGCGCTCCCTCACGTTCATGCATTATCACAGGTATGTATCCGACGTCCATCGGCACTCAGCATATGCGTACCAAGGTTCTCAACAGAACCACAGCGGCAAAGCTGGATCATCCTTCATATTCTGCCGTTATACCGGAATATGTGAAATGCTTCAGCGAGTACCTCAGAATGGCTGGATATTATGCCACCAACTGCATGAAAGAGGACTATCAGTTTGACGCGCCTGTAACAGCCTGGGATGAGAGCAGCGCTGCGGCGTCCTACCATAACCGACCCGCCGGAATGCCTTTCTTTGCTGTCTTCAATCACTTCATTACGCATGAGTCACAGCTGTTTGAAGAGTCATACCTTTTCAAGGAGCATCCGGAACTGTTGGTTCATGAAAACCAGATTAAGACACTTCCGCCATATTACAAGAACACCAGGACGGCACGCGAGTGCATGGCAAGAATGCTGAGTAATGTGCAGTTGCTCGACCATCAGATAGGCGAGCTTATCCGACAGCTAAAAGCAGACGGTGTATATGACAGCAGCTACATCTTTTTCTTCAGCGACCACGGAGGCACCATGCCATGGATGAAGCGTGAGGTCCTTGAACGCGGAACACACATCCCGTTCATCGTAAAATTTCCGAAAGGTGCCCATGCCGGTGAAAAGAACGAAGACCTGATAAGTGCCGTTGATTTTGCACCGACCATGCTCTCACTGGCTGGCGTAAAGATTCCTGCATACATGCAGGGACAGGCGTTCCTCGGTTCTCAGGCGTCGGAAGTCAAACGCAGATATGTCTTTGCCGCCCGCGACCGCATGGACGAATGTACAGACCGTGTGCGTAGTGTGCGTGACAAGCGTTATCGTTATATATATAATTTCATGCCCGACCTGCCAAAATACCAGCCCATTTCCTATCGCGAGACATTGCCTATGATGCGGGAAATGCTGCAACTCCATAAGGAAGGCTCGCTCAATGAGGTTCAGGACAACTGGTTTGCTCCGACAAAGCCACAGGAGGAACTGTACGATGTTGTGAATGATCCTGACGAGATTCATAACCTTGCGGATGATCCTGCATATAAGGATAAGCTGGTGGAACTTCGGAAGGCATTCCGTACTTGGCTGAATCAGGTGGGCGACATGTCATATATGCCGGAAAAAGACATGGTGGCAAACTGGTGGATGGGAGAGAATCATGAACCGTTAACGGCAGAACCCGTTCTTACAAAAGTGAAAGGTGGCGTAAAACTGTCGTGTGCCACCAAAGGCGCATCCATTGGATACAAGATTCTGAAAGACGGGCAAGACGACAAGCCAATAGTCCGTAAGAGCTGTGACCACGACATGTTTCAGGTTACCAGACATAAAGCCAACGGGACAGAGGTGGAAGTGTCCTCTCCATGGACTGTCTATCAGCAAGGTCAGGTGATACCTCTGAAACATGGCTGCCATCTGCTTGTCAACGCCACACGCATAGGCTATACGCCGGCTGTGAGCATTTTTGAATTATAATCACATGAATAGGACGTTCCATACAGCGCCCTATTCTTTTTTCAAGTACAGTCAACAATAACTATAACAAATATAACATGGCAACAATAAATCCTTTTGCGCGTCCGATGTATATCATGCTTAAACCTGCGGGGGCACTTTGCAACCTGCGGTGCAAGTATTGCTATTATCTGGAAAAAAACGAACTCTATAAAAGACAGGGTAATCATGTCATCACTGACGAGCTTCTTGAAAAGTTCGTCAAAGAATATATTGAGGCGCAGACCACTCCCAACATCCTTTTCACATGGCATGGCGGTGAGACTCTCATGCGTCCCATATCGTTCTACAGACGTGCGCTTGAACTACAGCGCATATACTCTCACGGACGTCAGATTGACAACTGCATACAGACAAACGGCACCCTCCTCAATGACGAATGGTGCGAATTCTTCAAACAGAACAATTTTCTGGTCGGTGTGTCAATCGACGGTCCGCAGGAGTTCCACGATGAATACCGCAAGACAGGAACGGGCCGTCCTACTTTCCGCGATGTGATGAAAGGCATAAATCTTCTCAACAAGCATGGTGTGGAATGGAACGCGCTTGCCGTAGTCAATGATTTCAATGCAGACTATCCTCTTGATTTCTATCATTTCTTCAAGGAAATAGGATGCCGGTATATACAGTTCACCCCAATTGTGGAGAGAATTACCACACGTCCCGACAATCTCAGACTTGCACCGGGTATGCAGGAAGAAGGCATGCTGGCAGACTTCTCCATTACCGCCGGACAGTGGGGAAACTTCCTTTGCACCATATTCGACGAGTGGGTACATCATGATATTGGAGAATACTATATACAGCTTTTTGACGCGACACTTGCCAACTGGGTGGGGCAAGCTCCAGGCATATGCACTATGGCAGAGGAATGCGGTCATGCTGGAGTAATGGAATTCAATGGCGATGTATATTCCTGTGACCACTTTGTTTTTCCGGAGTACAAACTTGGCAATCTGCATGACCAGACCATCTTCGAGATGATGAACGGGCAGAGACAGAGAGAGTTCTCCAGAATGAAAAAACAGATGCTTCCTCAGCAGTGCAGGGAATGCAGATTCCTGTTTGCCTGTCATGGAGAATGTCCCAAGAACAGGTTTGTCAGGGACAAATACGGTAATCCCGGACTCAACTACTTGTGTCAGGGCTATTACAGGTTCTTCAAGCACGTGGTTCCCTACATGGACTTCATGAAGAATGAGCTCGAGAACCATCGCGCTCCTGCCAATGTGATGAATCACATCTTCTCTGACTCACATTACTCAAAGTAAGTCCTCAGCTTTGCGTCATCATATATGTTAGTCACTGCTTCGGCGAACAGCTTTTCGTCGATGCATGACTGATGACGCACCCTTAACCTATAGTTATATATAGTCTGAGGTGAATAATGAAGGAAGTCGGCTATATTGACACTGTTGTTTATGCCCAGACTTATCAAAGCATATATGCGCAGTTCCGGTGTAAGCACATTCTGATTATCCAAATGGAACTGCCCCTCAGGTTTCAGCAGTCTGTTGAAGCGTTCCACAAAGTCAACGTGAGTCGAGAGGAACGCCTCGTCAAAACGCCTGTAGAATTCTTTCAGCTCCTGATCGTTTATTTCGTTTGAGGATGCTTTGCGCATAGCTTCCTTGATAGAATTGGTTTTCAGAAGATTCACCATCGACTTCTTGAAATTCTGCAATGATTTCACATAATCGGAACACAGGTAGTAAGTAGCGATGAAATTGTTGTCTCGCAACTTTATCTCATCCAACAGTCGGGCATACGACACCTCCAGTTGCTGTTTCATACGGCTTATCTCGTCGAGGTGTTTTTTCTGTTCATGATTGAGACTGTCCATCTGACGGTTAAGAGAACGCAGACGATGAGCCTTTTTACGCAACTGGAAAAACATCAGCAGGACAACGCCTGACAACAATAACAAAAACACAAGACCAACGACAATCAGCCGTTGCTGCCTGTCCTGAGCCTTCTGATACGACCTTATTATGTCATCCTGAGCAGACAGAAGGTCTACGCTGCGGTTATAGTCCTTATATGCCTTCACGTCTTCCTCACACTGCATGGCATATCTGTAAGCCCTTTCCACGTTGTTCTGTATCCGTGATTCCTGTATTAGCATCAATAAAGCCTGACTGCCACGGTTCACACTCTTCATGTCGCAAACAGAAGCTTTGGCAAGATAATATACATACCCGTCTTCGTCTTTCATGTTCTTGCAGCAGCGCGCAACAGTGAAATATGCCTTGGACAGGCTAATATAATCATCCTTATTCAACTTACGGATGATGTTCTCAACGGCAAGTTTCGTTTCAACGGAAAAGTTTTTCAGCATACCCTGCCCTATGTAATAACGCAATGTGCCTTTACGCAGATAGGACATCAGTTCCTGCTCATTCTCTGCGAGTGTGCCAACAGGTACTGCACCACTTTGACGTGACCTCATCTTACTGCCGTAGTTTAGCATTACTATAGCCAGTTTCTCCTGCAACTCATTCGGGAAGTCTTTAATCGGTCCTATCTTGTCCAATTCCTCGCGGGCAACAAACAGTACACCTCGTGTCACATGCACCTGAGCCACGAACAGCTCGGCTTCGCTTCTCCAGTCTTTACGGTTGTTTTTCACGCCCAACTCATAATTTCGCTGCGCATAAGCGATTGCCGAGTCACCGTCGAATTTCTTGTATAGTCTGAAAAGTTTTTTGTTTATCAGATATTTATCATTATCAAACTCCGCATACTGAAGTTCTCTTTTCACCCTGTGAATCTTAGCCAGATGCTGTTCCACATAATACTGATGACTCTCTACGGCATTGTCCAATTCAAGCAATGCCGACCGGATGTCATATTCATACGCACATGCAGGTATATAGAGAAGTGATAATAAAAACAATAAGACCCTATTTCCCATTTCATATAGATTGTTGTCATACTTGCAAAGATAAATAAAAAGAATGTGTTTTATGCCTGATACATAATAAATTAAGGGATTGGATACAGTAAACACACATAAACAAGCCGTTTACTCCATTTCATCCGTACTATATAACACATCCTCATTTGTCCCTTCCATTATTCATTTATCATTCCTTATGCTGCATGCAACTACTTCAGTATGCCCGACAGCAGATTCAGTGCAGGCAGATCCGCCACACCACACCTCTCATCCACGGTCGTGACGCTGGAACGCTATGCGCGGCGTACCGTCGCGACAGTATATTGTGCCACACCTGACGAATCCCGCCTTGTGCAGAAAAGCGAGCATGGGAGCATTGTCGGCATGGGTGTCTATGCGCAGGTTGGGGCAACGCCTCACACTCCACTCCACCGCCGCACGAGCCACACCGCGGCAGACTCCGTTTGAGGCAAGACGGTGGATTGTGGCATAGGCATCATCGTCGAGCCACCTGCCGTCCTCTATAACGGCATATGTGGGGTCGTCGCCCTCAACAAGGCAGAACGTGCCCACTATGCCCATGAAGCCGTGCTCCACCACGTAGCAGTGGCGGGCTGCCACGTCGGCGTTCACCTGCGCGGCATCAGGATAGCCTCCACCCCACTGTGTAGGGTTGCCGTTCGCTGCCATGAAACGTCTGGCACAGGCGAAGATGTCAATCAGCTTGGGCACATCGGCAGCCACTGCCTGCCTGATGCTCAAAAAAGAAAAATCCTCATCCATAAAATAATCATAATGAAAACACATCACATCCGCCGTAGTCCCACCAAAGGGCATCCCGTATGTCCGGCGGTAGCGACAACGGTTCCCCAAGTTCTGTAACGCCTATGCGGCACAGCGGCAAAGCAATCCATTCCGATGCCTCGTAGTGCAAGACAATATCCCAAAAGCATTGCCGAACCGAAGCTTGCTTTATGCAAAGGCAATGCAAACGAGAGGAAAGAGAGCTTGCTCTTACCTTCCCGAGTGCAGCTTGCCTTATACAAAGACAATGCAAGGTGAGTGCAACAGCAAGACGGGAAAACTTTGTTTTACCGGACTTGATACTGCCGAACCGCAGCTTGCCTTATACAAAGATAAGAAAAATGGATTGCATCGTCAATACAATCACATTATTCTTTAGCAATCAAGAATATATAAAAAAGCATAAAATCACAGTCCTAAATGTTAAATTATCACTGTTACAAACCGAAAATTACGCTGTAGAAATAAGAAAGACGGAAAGCGAGTCGAAAAACGGCAGTATCCGGCACATAGCACAAATTCCTGTCACACAACGGATTATACAAAACAATCTGCCAACAACGCTTTTTCCTGTTCACGACAAAGGCTTTTCCGCAAAGTCAAAGAGGCTCTTCCGTCATGCAGGAAAGACTCTCCGACACCCCCAAACGCACTTTCCTGCCGCCCCAAAAAGCCCGTTTGACCGGAACAAGGCACGCTGAACACTATCTCACGGAGCAGAACACGCACTTTAAACCGCCAAAAACAAGGAGACGGTAAGCTGAAAGCGGGAAAATGGAATGTTAAATCCAAGCCGTCAAACGCAAACTAATGTTAAACCGGATTATATATTCATATTACATTCTTATCACCACCTTTATGCCGTGCATAACGATTCCCCTGCCCCATTCCCGCATAAACGCGTCGGCAGACCAGGACACACCGGCATCCGCCACACCTTTAACGTTAAGCCCGAATATGTCATTATACTTCCATTCTCGTTTCGTGCTGTTGTCAATAGGATTGCATTCAAATTTATCGAAGATGCTGCGGGCGACACCGGGAAACGGCTGAACACAAGATCACGTCAGCAGTGCGGAAGAGGGATGAAGAGCTGACAATAAACCTTAAAGCCAAATAGCATTAGAACGCATATATTCGAACAAATCCTTATTTCACATATTCTCCAGCCTGCTTACGCGCTTCCGTAGGCGTCTTGCTTGCCGTTCCGTCCCGGCGTAGCCCGATATGCCTTCGTCGAAACGGCAAGCAAAGCACCCGGCAATAACGCATAATCAAAACCGGAGACTGATGACCGATTGGGGTTAAATGCACTATCGGCGTTCTAATGACATATATGTGTTAAGTTCCAACACTCGATTTCCAACCTCACCTCCGCATCCCCTGAAGCACATATAATAAAAAAAGAGCCCGCTAACCTCAACGGTCAGCGGACTCTTCTTGCGAAACTGTGGAGCTGGAGGTTTTACTTTAATAAAATCGCATAATATTTAATAGAATACAAACAACACTGAATGCCTGTTTTTATGCATTATCTAAAACTGTATCAATTTAATTTAATCACATATGTTTGCATTTGATTACATGTTTGTAGCCAAAATTGTAGCCAAATTATTACCTTTGCAAAATAGGGTTGAACAATGAAAATAAAACTGTCGTTATCAACGAAAAAAGATTACAACGGACTTAGTGAGATACTCCTTTCCTCAAAATACAGGATTAGCGGTAAGGTCACGACATTGCGTGCAAAGTCGGAAGTATATATAAGCCCTGTCTTTTTCTCAGAGGATAAGGGAATAGACATGTCACGCAAGAAAGTAATACCATCAGATGTGCGACGATATCATATCGACGCAAAAGAGAAATTGCACGGAATATTACAGTACGTTGCGAGGGCTGAGACTCAGGCAAGTAAGGATGAGATTAATACAGACTGGCTTAGAAATACCGTTGCGAGACACTTGCACCCAGAGCGTTTCGACATAACATCAACAAGAAAGACAATCTACGAAATGGCTCAGGACTATATTGCCGACAAGGGTTTTGGAAAGGACTACATAAAGAGATTCAACGTACTTCTGCGGACGATTGCACGGTACGAGGGCTTCGTCCGTAACACTGACAAAGAACGGAGGAATTTCATTTTTAATCCGGAAACACTGACGAAAGACGGTATTGACGATCTGCGTGACTATCTGCGTAATGAGGCAATGCTATCCAGGCAATACGAGGTATTGTTCAGGCGGCTTCTTACTGAATATCCGGCAGGAATCACACGTGGTCATAAAGACCTTCAGGTTCGTGGTGAGAACTATGTTATAAACCTTCTGAAAAAATTAAAGACCTTCTTGAACTGGCTTTATGATGAAGATATGATAAGCCATCGCCCGTTTGATGGATATCAGATAGGCACACAAAAATACGGAACTCCATATTACATAACAATAGCGGAACGAAACCATATAGCTGACGCGCCCATGCCGACGAGACATCTGGCGACTCAGCGCGACATATTCATTTTCCAATGTTACATAGGCTGCCGTGTGAGCGACCTGATAAAACTGACCGAACGTAACATCTCAGACGGAATACTCACTTATACCCCTCACAAGACAAAGGACGACGGCGTACAGTCTGTACAAGCCCGTGTTCCATTGCATCCAAATGCTGCCGCACTGATAGAAAAATACAGAGGACAAGACAGTCAAGGGCGTTTGTTCCCTTTTATATCAACACAGAAATACAACGATGCGATAAAAGATATATTCACGGTGGCTGATATAACGCGCAGCGTTGAGGTTCGCGACTCTAAAACGGGAGAGATTGAGCTACGTCCAATCAATAGGATAGCGAGCAGCCATCTGGCACGTCGTACATTCGTCGGTAATGCATACAAATATGTAAGCGATCCGAATATCATAGGCAAAATGTCGGGACACGTGGAGGGCAGTAAGGCTTTCAGCCGCTACCGGAATATTGAAGACGAAACACTTGCAGATGTAATCAATCGTATTGGTTAACGGCATTTATTTCTGCCTTAGTGCGTAATTGTTTACACGATGTTGGGAACTTATGAAAGTAAGTGAGAAAGGCGGCTACTTGTATATGATACAATATTGCCGCCTTGAAATATTTGTTTTAAAATTGCTATGATATAGCCTATTCGAGTTTTGGGGTATCATCTTCTTGAGGCAAGATGTAATCACTTGCTTTGGCCGAAGTTATTACGGAACGTCCTAATTGCTTCTCAAGTTGCACCCTTGCCGCTTTTGCCACGCTACCGCCACTTTTTGCGACATTGACGTTTTGCGTATATCCTTTTGGGTTCTTTTGCTTTGATATTTCTGTTGCCGATGCTTCCGCCAAAGTGTTAAGGGCAAGTTCTACGTTGGTCATGTTGTCCCTAAGGCTCTCTTTCTTCAAGCCTTTAAGTTGTTTGTAGCTTTTTGTCGTATGCCCACTCCATTCTTTTGTTATTATGTCTGTCAAAGTGGCGTATTGCGTGCCGTTTATGCCTCCTCGCTGCCATTCGTCAGTAAGTCCTTTTCTCACTTCTATGCTTTTCAGGCGTTGGTTTATCCAATTGTCGGAATAGCCCAGGCGTTTATAGTCGCGCATCGCTTGGTTGATGGACAGTTCCGGGTCTTGCATTTGGTCTATTCGCTCGGAAGCCACTTTTGCCATCCATTGTTTGAAAACCTCTGCTTTTGGCGACGGTATGGACTGGATTATACGAAATATGCTCTCCGTTGTTCCTGCCAGTGTTTTACGCCGCTTCCCTGTTGTGGTTGTCATTGGTATCTGGGGACAATTTGTCCCCACGTAAGAAGCAAGATCGGCGTCTCTTTTCCTCATCTTCTTGAAATAATCAGTTGGATTGGAGCTGTCTGTCAAAATTTCCACAACGTCGATGACAGAAAAATACCATTCTTCTTGTTCTTCATCCCAAACCGCCCTGACTTTTTTATCTTCAAAGAGTTTTAACGAGTCTTTTTTTGCCATATCATATAATTTAAAACAATGCAAAGATATTAAACTTTATCGGGTTATCGGGAACTTTGATGTTTTTTATGAAATCTTATTCATCTTACATCCTACCACATTGTTGTATGGCCGAGTATGAATGCGATTGTGTTATTACAAAGCCATGTGTGCTGCTTGATGCATTCATAGATGAACTCGCGGGAGGTATTGCATTCACATTTTGTCAGATTCTAAATTGCAAGGCAATTTGACAAAATTCGGAACAATCGGGCTTTTGTGCGTTTATGCCTTTACTTATATACCATGAATTAACAGACTTATATTAGCTTTGTATGTGTATGGAAAGAAAGAAAATAGACATACGGAAAGTGTTCGCCAACGAGGGACAGATAGAAGGACTCCCACGCAATCCTCGCACCATGAGGAGGGAGAAGTTCAGAAAGTTGGTGAAGAGCATACGTGAGCTTCCGGAGATGACAGAAGCCCGCGAGCTTATCGTTGTTCCACATGGCGAAGACTACGTGGTTATAGGCGGCAACATGCGCTTGCAGGCTTACCGAAAATTGGGATGGAAGCAAGTGCCGTGCTGCGTGCTTCCGTCGGACACCCCGCCAGAGAAGTTGCGCCAAATGCTGATACAGGACAACAACCCGTTTGGGGACAATGACTGGGACGCATTGGCGAACGAGTGGGACGCGGCGGAGCTTGACGATTGGGGCTTTGACGTGTGGCAGGAGCCTAAGGAGGCAGAAAGCAAGCCGAAACAAACTACCAAGGAAGATGAGAAGAAGGAAGGGGAGGAAAAGTTCGACATCGCTTCACTCATGCTTGCCGACCGCATCTACGACAGCGACAACGCCTTTGATATCCCCACACTGAGAATAGACCGACAGCCCAACAGAGGTCTGTTGCTTCCGTTCTCCGGCTGGGGTACGGACACACGCTTGAAGAAAGGCATACAAACCTATCATTTCTACGTGGAGGACTACCGTTTTACGGCTATATGGAAAGACCCGACATCGGTTTTGAAAAGCGGTTGCACGAATCTCGTAGAGCCTAATCTGTCTTTGTTCGACACCACACCCATTGCCTACGGATTACAGCTTATTTACATGAAACGCTGGATAGCACGCTTTTGGCAGGAGTGCGGCGCAAAGGTGTATGCTGACCTGAACGTGTCGCAGAAGTTCTACAAATGGAACCGTATGGGCATCCCCGATGGTTACAACGCATTCGCCACAAGAGGTTATGCCGACAGAGAAGAATACCTGAAAATGGAAATACAGACCGCACGTGAAATATCCGGGCTTGACAAGCCGAACATGATAGTCTACGGCGGCGGTGAAAGGATACGTGAAATCTGCTTGCAAAACAATGTATTGTATGTGGAGCAGTTCATGGCTAACAGGGTTAAAAAGAAAGGAGGCAATAATGGCTAAGACATCAGGAGGAGTGAGAGGAGGAAACCTTTTGCGCACAGGCAATAGAGCCGGTGCCGGCACCGCTTCTTTCGGAGGCGCACGCAATGGAAATGCAAGAATGAAAAATGCTTCCGAGATTCAAGCACAGATCGAACGAATACAGTCTTATACCCATAACACGGGAGTAAGTCCACAAAGATTCTTTGGTGCGGTTGGAAGAGTCTCTTCAGCTGTGAGACAAGGGCAAAGAATGAATCCAACGGCACCTAACGGACGCTATCAAACTAATAGTTACATTTTGCGAAGATTAAGAAATGGCTAAGACAAGTGGAGGATTAAGACGAAATGGCTCCTCTGTAAGAACGATGACAGAAGAGCAATACTTGGGAGCTATGGGGTATGGACGCTCCGGATTTGGCGATGTCGCTTTAGCAAAGGGCAACTATCGCAACGGTGCAGGTCGTGCCATACTTGAACGACAGAATCAAAAGGACATGGAGTATTTCAACGCAAGGGCGAGGCTGAGGGAAGACTACAACCGCCTTGTGTCGTCCGGTCAGATAAGACAGCCTACCCGCATCGAGCAGCTCATGCAAACGGCGCAAGGCAACAGCGACAATGAAGCTGTAAGGGCTGCGCGGCGTGCGTTGGAGAAGCGGGGCATTGATTGGAGAAGGAGACGCAGGTGATGGCCAAGACTGCGGGCGGTGTCCGAACATACAAGCAAGGAAGTTCAACCTACCGGAAGCGGCAAGCGGAAGTAGAGGCCATGCGTGCCAGCGGTCGTCACTCCTCCGTGGAAATGGGAAGGGGCGGAGGTTGGCTCGCCATTGAAAAGAACCGTTTCCCACATAAGCCCGAAGAAATAGAAGCCGCAAGGATATTAGCCGACAAAGGTTATAAAGTGACGCTCATTAACGAAAGCGGAATGGAAAGGACACCGGACGGATATTTGTTCAAGGCCTCATTTGAGCAGCGCACTCCGCAAGGAGGAAACTATCGGAATGTTGTGAAAGGGCTGGAACACGCCAAGAAGAAATCATCAGACGTGGCAGTCTTGTATGACAAGCACGGTGTACATACCCGCTCTTCAATAGAAAAAGGGATTTCTCAATACGAGTATCTGAACAAGTATAGGTTTAAGGAGATAATCGTAATATCAAAGGACGGTAAAGTGCACAGACATAAGCACAACACATAAAAAAGAGGTGCGTCCGCATCCGCAACCTCTTTCCGTATGCTTTCCTCACAATCCGACCGTGTATGCGGCACTCCCTCCCGATAATGTACTTGCAATACGTTGATACAAAGATAAACATAACAATTTAAAAACAAGAAAGAAAATGAAAGTATTAGTAAGAAATTACACGCATACGGCGAAAATTTGGCTTGACTTGCCAGCAATCCCCGAAAAGGGAGAATATTTGGAGTTCTCTTTATTAGAAGGTATGGACGGACTTTCTCCCAAAGAAAAGAAGCTGGCAGAAGAAAGCTCGGCGTTCATTGATGACGACAACGAAGAGAACGAATGCGGAAATCCCGTGTATGTCGTCACCAACCGGACATTCTTCAACAATGGCGTTGTCGAGTTGATAGTGAGAATGGAAGAATTGGTGTGAAAACAAGCGTTAAACAAGCGTTTTGGCAGGAGAATTTGAACATATCAGAGGAAAGGGCAACCGCTTCACCAGCGACAACCAGCCGCTCAACCGTGGCAGGAAGCCCAAGCTGTACACCATCGCCAAGAAGTCATACGGCATCACGCTGGATGAGTTCAAGGAGGTGGTCAACTACCTGTGGCAACTGCCCAAGGACGAGGTGAAAGAGATAGCCGAGCGGGGCGACACCCCCATTTGGATGGCGAACGTATGCCGCTCGCTCTACAAAGACACGGCAAAGGGCGTCATGAACACCCTGCGCGAGCTTATTCAACTGATGTTCGGCAAGGAAATGACCACCAAGGTAGACGTTACGACAAACGGCAAGGACATCGGGCAGCAGCTTATCTTCTCGCCCACTCCACTTACCGAGCAGGACATCAAGGAAATAAAGGATATTCAGAATGGAAACGAAGAAGGTGGCACTGACCCCGGTATATCAGAAACTTGACACGGCATACCGTTCAGGGCGGTACAACGTGTTCGTATTAGAGGGTGGAAGTAGGTCGAGCAAGACATACTCCATCATACAGTTCTGGATACGTTACGCCCAAGAGCATACGGACAGGGAAAGGCGTGTCATCGTCTCCCGTCTGAAAGCGACGTGGATAACCGCCACCGTGCTGAAGGATTTCCTTGACGTGCTTAAAGATTACGGGCTGTATAACCCGAAGCAGCACAACAAGTCCGTAGGTGCGGGCGTATACAAGCTGTACACCACCGAATTCTGGTTTCTTGGGTTGGATGACGAGCAACGCATTCACGGAATGAAGTCGGATGCCTTTTGGATAAACGAGGCGGTGGAAGCCAGTTTTGACGATTACGCGCAACTGATGCAACGCTGCTCCGGCTTTGCCATTCTTGATTACAATCCAAGCTATGACGAACACTGGATATACGACAAGATATGCAAGCGCGAGCGTACCCGGTACATGCACTCCACCATGCTTGACAACCCTCTTATACCGGATAACGCCAAAGAGCAGATACTGTCGTACGAACCGACAGAATACAACATCGAGCACGGCACGGCAGACAAACGGAAATGGCAGATATACGGACTCGGCAAACGAGCCTCGTTGGAAGGTCTGATATATGAGAACTGGGGATATTGCAAAGAGATACCGAAACAACTGCGGCACAGAGGATACGGCATGGACTTCGGTTTCTCAATAGACCCCACTGGTATCGTTGATTGCGCATTCAACGAACTGACCAATACACTATATATCGACGAGATGTGCTACAACACACGCATGGAGGCGGCGGACATAATACAGTTTTACAAACGCTGTCCTCGGTTGCGCATAATGTCTGAAAGCGCGGATCCTCGCCTGATAAGCGAAATAAGCAACGCAGGGCTTGAAATATATCCTGTAATAAAAGGACAAGGCAGCGTGGAGGCATCAATATCGGTCATACAAGGATACAAGATGCTTGTCACCGAACGTAGCGTCAATCTTATAAGGGAGTTGAAAAACTACACATGGGAGTTTGACGACAAGGCAAAGAAATTCATAAACCAACCGGCAAAAGGACAGGCAGACCATCTGCTCGATGCTTTTCGCTATTGGGTGATGGGGGAGATTATGGGCAAATACAAGAAGCACACGGACTATTCAGGATTATTCTCACATTAAATTTTTTATGATATGGCAAAAACAGCAGGAGGAGTACGCACATTACATAGGCATAAACATAATAAATAAAAAAGACGGCATCAAAAGACACCGTCAATGTAGCGCTCACTGGAATAAGCTACCTCCTGAGTGAGTGTCGAAAATACCGACCTTACGACACGAGTGGTTCATCCATTCCCTATCTCGGACTTTCAGTATGATGCAAAGATACAAATAATAAATCAAAAAGCAAATAAATATGAAAGACATTAACGAAGTGCTCGCCTTGCAAGACATCAACCAGAAGATATACTACCTCAAGAGAGGCAGGAAAACCGAACTTCCCGATGCAGTAGGGCTGTACAATGACTGGAATCCAAACAGACACGAGATTATAACCGATAAGGTAAAATATCCCGACATTAAGATCGTGACAGAACCGGCACGTGACGAATTCGATGACAAATCGGGCAAGACCGTACATATAGAAGCCAAGAAGAAAACGGTGGAGGCAAACCGGATTGCTCTGCCGCTGGAGCAGGATATATGCAACATCCATACAGCCTTTACTGTCGGAATAGAGCCTAAGATGGACTGCGAGCCGGACGGGGACGAACAAGCCCTGTTCTCGGCACTGAAGCAGGTATTGAAAACCAACAAGATAAAATACCAGAACAAACGCATCGTGAGGTCATGGCTGTCAGAACAGGAATGCGCGGAATATTGGTATGTGGTGAAAGATAACGGATTTTGGTCTAAACTAAAGCGTAAGGTTGCCGCATTATTCGGACATTCCATGCCGGAATACAGACTGAAGAGCACAATATGGTCACCTTTCCGTGGCGACACATTGTATCCGTTTTTCAATGAAGAAGGTGATCTTGTGGCTTTCAGCCGCGAATACAAAAAGAAAGACATTGAAGGTAATATCCATGAGTGCTTTATGACAGTCACAACCGAGAAGGTTTATCAATGGGACACCTCAAACGGTCATGAAGAACAGCATGAGTTCACACACGGCTTCAAGAAACTGCCTGTGATATATTGCTACCGTCAGGAGTCTTATTGCGAGAAAATAAAGACACTCCGCGTAAGGCTGGAGAAACTGCTGTCAAATTATGCCGACTGCATAGATTACCATTTCTTCCCTATTCTGATGCTGTTCGGACGGGTGGAGCAGTTATCCGGAGAATTTAAAAACAGGATTGTGAATCTGTTGGGTGAAAACGCAAATGCCCAATATCTGACATGGAACCAAGTCCCAGAAACGGTAAAGTTCGAGGCAGAGACACTGACCAACCAGATATATACCATGACAAACACACCGCGAATATCATTTGACACATTACGCGGCACCGGTAACGCTCTGTCAGGAGTGGCTTTTGACTACGTATTCCTTGCTACACATTTAGCCGTACGCAATCATGCCGAGGTAATAGGTGAGTTCATGCAACGCCGCGTGAATTTCCTTGTGGATGCTCTCGGCGCACTGAACACATCGCTCGAGGAAGCGGCAAAGACGATAGATATTGACGTTGACATAGTCCCGTACAGGCTTGACAATATAGATGACATGGTTTCGACAGCAGTGAAAGCCGTTAGCGGTGGCGTGTGGTCGCAGAAACACGGTATACTGTTCGCTGGCAATCAAGACAGAATAGAAGAGGAACTTGAGCAAATACAAAAGGAACAGGAGGAAAGGCAACAACAAGAAATTGAGAAGGAGAGGCAAATGTCGCAGTTCAGACGAAATAATGCATTATATACAAATTCAAAATAGAAAGTATTTACGCTTTATATCCATCAGAATAAAACGCCTTTGAGAGGATGTGCCGGTTCGGTGCATCCTCTAATATTATGCTTGAAAAACACAAAAACAGCACAATCGGGATATTATACCATCCTTAAAACAACTTTTCTCATTATTATCGCTCACTTATTGTATTTTAGCAAAAGTTTTCAGGATAACAAATTTCATACAGTATGACAATCTTTGAACAAATCTTGGCAGGACTACAAACGAAGTTTGCGGGTGTGGACACTGCCACATTAACCCGAATCGCCACGAAAAAGGCGGAGGGCGTGACGGACGATACGAAGGTGAACTCAATCATTGAGGGCATCAGTTTTTCGGACGTGTTGAACAACTACGGTGATTTCCGTGCAGGACAGGCACAAGTATCGGCAGTCTCCAACTACGAGAAAAAGCATGGACTGAAGGACGGGAAGCCCATAGAGAAACTGGAACCAGAACCGCCGAAGCTGGACGAAAAAACAGACATCGCAAAGATGATTGCCGACGGCATCACAGCAGCCATGAAACCTTTCTCCGACAAGATAGCCCAATATGAGGCACGCGAGGCGCAGGCGCAGCGCAACGCGCAAATATCATCGGTGGCGAAGAAGTACGGAATCCCGGAATTTATGCTGAAAGACCGCTCCATTCCCGAAAATACAGACTTGGACGCTTACTTCAAGGATGTGAAGCAGGAGCTCACCAATGCGGGATTTCAAGAGAACAGAGTCCCTGATACATCTGAGCAACGCATCGCAAAGGAAAATCACGAAATAGCAGAAATGATTGCCAAAGGGACAGAAGAGATTGCAAAACAAAATCAGTAAAAAAATAAAAAATCATGTCAGCAGGATATAAATTTAATCTTAAACCGATTGAAAAGGTAATGCCGGAGATGTGCCGTTTTGAGACTGTATATCGCTATTCCGGAGGATTCAATCTGGTGTTGGACAATCTGACCGGAGTGGAAGCCATACCTCCAATGACACCGCTTGTACTTGACTTCAAGACCAGGAAAGCTACAGCGGTAATCAACGTAGAGGTGGCGGAAAAATACACTTCCGGCACGAGTATGAGAATCAAGAAAGGGTCGCTGGCATACGCCGGTATGTTTATCGGAGACGGCACTAACGGCGCGAAAATAAGCAGGATTGACAAGACCGCCGAGGATTACGATACATTGACTCTGGAAGCCGCTTTTGGCTCAAGTGTAACGGTAGAGGCTGGTACGGTATTGTATGAAGCGACAGCCGTTGCGGGCACAGAGAAGAAAGCTTTGGCTAAGGCTCTTAACTATGCCTGGACTAAGGTCGAGCAGGGCGCGACCGTCACAGCAATCGGACAGGCTTATGAAATCAGACCGTCAAGGCTTATCGCTCCCATTTCTGAAAGCGACAAGGATTCACTCGGTGACAGGTTTATGTTTACTTATTAAAGGAAGGAGGATATATGTATTTAACAGTTCAGACACTTTTGAACGCCCCCGAGATAGTAAGGACGGTAATTGACCGTGTGCAGGCTCTCCGCCTTGACACCGTATTTTGGAAAAAGCATCTCGACTTCGAGGAAACCAAAAGCCGCACTTTCAAGACATATCTCGGTGCGGTTACAGGTGTCACCGCAGGTTCGGTAATAGACCGCAACTCCAACAAGCCGTTGCGTGAGCGCAAGTCTCTCGGTTCCGGATACGGAGAGGTGGCATATCTCGGAGACCGCTACCAGATGGACAACGACCGTCTGGACATGCTTCAGGAACTGGTCACAAAGTTCAACAACGCACGCACGGCAGAACAGCGCACTGCGTTGAACGACATTATAAATTATATAGTTGACGATTATCGCCAAGTGTTGCTCGCGCCACACAAACGCATGGACATCGTGGATGGAGAACTGCGTTCTGACGGCAAGGCTACAGTGAAAGTTGACGACAATCCTCAAGGTGTCGAATTGCTCGACATTGAGCTTCCCGTCCACAAGGTGACACCTCAGACAAGCGACAGGTCTAAGTTCGTCTCATACCTGATGAACCTTGTGGTGGAACTCCGCACCAGATTCGGCAATTTCACTTCAATGGAAATGTCGCGTAAGACATTCATAAAATCCATTGTCGGGGCATCCGATTTCGGCACGTACTACAAACAGACGCTCGACACACGCGAAGTGCAGCTGTCAAGCGGTCTCATGTCAAGCGAGATGGCGACATCCATATTCGCAGGCATCGGACTTCCGCGTATCGTCATAAACGAAGACATGGTGGAAATGCCTGACGGCACCATGAAGCAGGTATTCAAGGACAACCGCATTTCTTTGTTCACCTCTGCCAAACAAGGCAAGATGCGCTGGCATACGCCTTATGAGATTACAGACCCCATACCGGGGAAAAGCTACACGCGCTCTGAAGGAGGCATGTACATTTCTAACGTGCGCACGGAGGAAGGCCGGTTTATGGAGTACGGCTGTGAGTGGATACCGGAGTACACCAATCCTAACAAGATTGTAATTCTCGACTTGGATACAATGCTGGCATGATGACAGTGAATGACTACATAAGAGACAAATTCCGGACATATGGCGTAATATTGTCAGACGCGGATCTTCTGGAAGCATCCCTTAACTCTGGGATAAGCGGAAATGACTGTGTGTCCAAAGACAATATAGACAAGGTTACAGTAAGTATGGCGCATATCGTGCCGTCTCTTCTGCTCCGCGCCACATCAGTGGACGAGAACGGGTTCTCTATGTCATGGAATGTCGTCGGAATCAAAGAATACTACAACTTTCTTTGCAACAAGTACGGCTTGAAAAATGAATTGAGTGTTAATGACAACCCTAAAGTGAACTTTATCCAATAGAACATGTATTATGCGCCTCATACATTGCAGTTGAAGGTCATCACGCCTCCAGACAAGGATGAGTACAACCGTCCTGTAGACGGCAGTGGTGGCGAAAGCTGGGAGACCGTATGCAGATGCCGCTGTGATGACAACTCGACAAAAGAGTTCAGGTCTGAAAACGGTGATATTTACCGCCCTGATTACCATGTGGTATGTGAGCGCAATATCAGAGTCAGAGCCGGTGACAGCGTGCGCTGCATGGACAACGGACATGTGAGAGGTGAGGGTAAGGTCTACATGGTGAAGAACACCAATTATCTGGGATACTCCGAATTGTGGATGTGACATGATAGTGACCGGTGACATATACAAGATTCTGTTTGAAGAGGTTCAGGTTTTCGGAATAAAGAACGTTTATGACGGATGGGATCCCATTAAATCCGAACTGAAGGAAGAGGCGGTCGTTATCGTCACACCCACGCCTATAGAGCCCGACACCTACTGGGAACGCGCTTTCGCTCATGTGAACATCTGTGTACCCGACTACCTTGGTGAGACAAACACTCAAAGGCTCAACGAGCTGGAGAGGAAGGCAAGCCGTTGGATTTTGGGTGACATTGTCGGTGAATATGACGGAAGCGCGTACCTTATAAGCAAAGACCGTTTGGGGACAGAGAGAGATGACGCGCTGAAATGCAGCTATGTGAATTTGGTATTATTGTTTGAAATTTTAAATGTTAAATGATATGGCACTTAAACCATTTATAGGAATAAAGAGAATATGGTACGGTGATGTGATTGCGGAAGCTGTGACAAAAACAAGCCTTCCTACCATTATCGCTGAGATGACCGAGGTAAAGAACTCTCATCAGAACACATGGGGCTATTCGCAAGATGACCCGACTTACACTGACTATATTAACGAGCTGAACGGAGAGATATATTTCCGTGATGTGACCCAACGCGGAGCGAACACCATCACGTTCACCATGGGAGAATGGGAATTCTCCGACAAGGTCGCTCTCGAAGGCGGTGAGCTGGTGGACACTGACGGATGGGCTTCCACTGATTCGTTCGACACTATCAACAAGGCTGTTGTAGCACAGACAAAGACCGGAAACTTCATTGTCTTTACAAATGCCTCAATAGTGGCGAAAAACAATCAGGTGGAAAAGAACATCGGTCTCGGTGTCACTGCCGTAGCTATGACCAATTCCAATACAGGAGTAAAAGCCCGCTATATGTTTAACGGAGCGAATATCACCCTGTCGTAGGTATTGTATCATCATAGATTGTATTCAGGATGGTGGCGGGCAATACACCCGCCACTTTTTTAACCTTAACCTTTAAGAGATGAAGAAAAAAGCGGCAAAGATTGTGAACAGCGCAATACTCGGCATGGACTTCAGGACGGTAGTCGTAGCCGGGAAAGCGTATGTTATAAAGCCTCCTACCATAAAAAAACTGGCAGGCGCAGGATACTGGCTTTCCGATATTGACAAGGGTGAAAGCATAAGGGATGTACTGCTGTCGTTGCACGACGCCTCCAAACTGACAAAGGCATTGTCATGGTTCATCAATGGTGACGAGTCTTTGTCGGATGAGCTGTCTGAAGGGACATTAAGTGAGATTGCTGACGCGTTGGAAACAGCCTACTCATTACTGTCCACAAAGGATTTTTTGCGGCTGTCAGCTTTAGCGAGGAACGTAACGGATCTGACAGCAAAGCAACGCCAATAGGCAACGATTGCCTGTTGGGGCAGATTGCGTCGTTCATGGAGAATCTCCATCTTACATATAATGAGGTATTGGATGGAATACCATACCGCAATCTGGTAATCATGCAGAAAGACAAACAGCGGATAACAAGCGGGGATGTCATGCAGGAAGTTTCAGACGATGAGTTTTTCAAGGGCAAAATGAAATTTGACGAATAAAAAAGCCCGAACCTTCACAGGCACGGGCTTAAAGCGTTCTATTATTAAAACAATGCGCATCACAGATGCGTATATGCAATGTTCGTCTATGCGGTGATCGCTTGCAGTTCTTCCGCCAATTTATGTAACCCTTTTGCTATCTTGTCAACCTGTGCCTGTCTTGGCTTGGATATACCCGAGGCGTAATGTGCAAGCTGCTTTTGGTTTATTCCCGTTATGGTCTGTAATGCAGAGAACGAGAATATGCCGCGATAATATTCAAGTAGCGACTGTACGTCAAACTTGAACACAATTTCATATTCTCCGTCGAATACGGCGGGATAAGGCGTACCATCCTCTTTCGCACCCTCAATGTAGAAATCCAAACTTTCTTTCACATAATCCCTGAACCCGTCAAAATCACCGGTATAAGCGACAATCCAACCGGGCAACAACTCGCACGCGCAACTGTACCCGTTCTCCACACGTGCCGTGTTCATAACCACCTTTTCCATATTCCTTAAATATTGCAATTAAATGACGAATTTAAGGAGTGGCGAAGATTGTTCCTTACGCCACCCGTTGTGAAAACAAACCGAGCATTTATGAAAATGAAAGGTTGGGGAAGTTTGGGGCGGTGTCAGAACACCAACCCCGATTGTTTTTCAATGCTTTTCAGCAAATTCCCCCAGACGTCATCGTTCTCACCCCCGTTGACAGTTACAGTCCCTTTCTTTGAAGGGTGGTGGAACTGCCTGTGGCTGCCTTTTTGGCGAGCCAAAACCCATCAGTCCTTTTTCAAATCCCGAATGATTTTAATTACTTTCGCTGTTTTCACACGGCAAAGGTAGTAAATTTACTACAATTAAGCACATATTTGCCATATAGAGTATATATTTTACTACTATTTAACACACAAACAAAACAAAGACCAAATAAAAAATGACGCATAGAATAGTCCATACGGATATTTGGTGACAAAATACAAGTAAAATAAATAAGGGGAAATCGAAAGACGACTTCCCCTTTTGTTATGTACTGTTTTTAATTCTCTCAATGGTCAGGATTTGCCATAAAGGACTATCCCTCCATATCATTTGACAATACGTTATACATAGTTTTTAATAATTTCTGTTGAGTTTTCTTAGTGCAAAGATATAACCTTGTCGCGGTAAAACAATGCCTTTATACTTCTTTTCTATGCGTTTTTCATTATTATTAACAGTATCAAAGTCCTTTTGCGTACCCCGACAAACAAATTGAGCGACAAGACCTTCGGGTAAATCAAGGCAGACTCTAAGATTATTTATCAGGTACTTGGCTCTTAACCCCAGATAATAATCCTTATTGACATTGTACACTTTGACTCTAGTATATTTTATGGCGTATTTTGTATCACCTTCCAACACTATCCTTTGTTCTTTGCAATAATTCCCATCTGTATCAGGCTTAACCCCTTTGTCTATAATTTTTTTAGGAGCATGACCATTTACCTCAATATCAAGACTTGTTTCTGGATAGCTTTCACCACGTTTCAAAACAGCCCATGTTTTTAGAGGATATTCAAATCTGCCAGAATTTTCCGCAATAAGTTCAAAAGAAACTACATCGGTGACTTTTATTATCCCATCATTTTGATTTTCCCACTCTATCGTAGTATGAGTTTCAAAATCATTGTAATAACTAACTTCGTCTTTGGGAAAGTATGAGTTGACCGTATTCAACAAATCTCTGTGTATTGTTGGAAATTTGTTTTTGAACATTATTTTTGAAATGGTTTCCCATATTTGCTTGATGTCTTTTCGCTTTTCCAAGAACTCCTTGCCGTAAATTATATCTTGCAGTTCACCCTTGAAAATGCCAAGGAACTGAGCCGCATTGGTTAAATAGCCAAGTATCACGCCAATAATTAAAACATCACCACCCTTAATTACAATTTCACGCCATACAGAGTGGTTATCGTCAAACGCAAAGTAACCTATACCGTAACAGACCAACCCGATAATCAGGCATAGCCATCCAACACCACCTCGAAATGTTTTTGTTGAAAATATTTTGTTTTTTCCCATTATGCATATTTTTATGCAAAAGTACAAAAAATATTTTGGAAGTTTTTTTCGTATTGAGAAAAAACGTATATTTGCACTGTTCAAAATTATCCACGGTACAGAAGCTGCCGATGAACAATCGGCTATTTTTGTATCTATACATAAGAATAAGGTATTATAAATATACCGCGCCGTGTCCAAAGTAGGGAAACCGCTTTGGGTGATTGTGGATAATCACGAACAGCACGTAGCGCGGCTATTTCACATCATGGGTCTTACAATCTCAAATTTAAGACCGAGTGCATTGACTATGCGCAAGAACAATCCAACACCAGGCTCTATAAGCCCGTTCTCTATCTTTGAGATATAAGATTTGTTTGTACCGACCTTTTTTGCAAGTTCACTTTGGGTCATTTTCATATCTTTCCTTGCTTCCGCAAGGATTTGGCTCATGTAGAAAGCGTATGCCTCATTTTCTGCTCTCGCACGTTCGGGAGTGCCCTCTTTCCCGAATTTCGCGTCCAGCACCGTATCATAATCCACAATCTGATGGTTGTTTGTCTCCATAATATGCCTCCCTTATTTTTAATGCCTTTTCAATTTCTGCCGATGGTGCCTTTTGCGTTTTCTTTTGAAAGCCGTTAAACAGCACTACTATCGCCCCATTATCAAAGATGAAGAACACGCGGTAAATATTACTGTTATATTCAGTCCTAAGTTCATACAGCCCGTCTCTAATAAGTTTAACGAACTTCTTGGGCAGCCTGTCTTGCGTTTTCAGTAGAAGCAAACCATATTGCACTTTCTCCTGCTCTTTCTCAGTTAAGGTCTCCATGAATGCCTCAAAATACCCACCGTATGTCCTTATCTTACGTTTCATGTTGCAAAGATACAAAGAGTTTCTTTATCTGACAACAAAGCACAAAATATTTCTTTATCTGACAATATTTTTCGCAGTTTTTTGCCGTTTTGCGAAAAAGTTGTGCATCATCCAATGTGGTTAGATTTTTCTCTATTGCATTTTTGACAAAGCAATTGTAAATTACGAATAGTATTAGAGCCTCCTTTTGATAAAGGTATTATGTGGTCAAATTCCAAATTTTCTTGGCTTCCACATTTGACACAACGTCCACCGTCACGTCTCCAAACCGCATCTTGAACTTCCTGTGGTATTGGTTCGCGCTTCCTTACACTTTCAATTAAGCCCTCATTCCTAAGTTCTTCCATAACCTGCTTTCTAAGCTCTTTTCTTCTTCTTTTCTCCAAAATTTCTTGTTTTATCTTTTCTTTTTCAGCTTCTATATATATATGCGCCTTCGTTTTTCTTCTTCACGTTTAATTAAAATTGAATAATATGTAATTTTCTCGTTTATTTTTTCTTTATATTTCTGTCTAAATTCAGTTATATCAGCATCATTTAAATATGATACACTATTTATCAATATGTTTAAATCTTTTGTATTGTTAATTAATACTTGTTTTTGATAATAGTTTGAGGTTGATGCAACGATTTTCATATTTTCCAATTGGTCAACAATCCTTTCAGCACGATTATATCCAATTGAGAACCTTCTTTGTATCATACTTGTAGAGCATTGCTGGATTGTCACGACCATTTTAGCAACATCACAAAATATAGGGTCTAAATTATCATCATAATAAAACCCAATTTCCCTCCTTGCAACAAAATCAATTGCTGCGTCAATAATCTCCGAACTTATTTTGTCACAATCCAACTGCGATTTTGTCGTTTCGTCTTGTTCTGTTTGAATGTTTTTATTCTTTTTGAATATGCCAAAAAGCCCCATGGTTTTATACGTTGGTTAAAATTTGATGCAAAAGTACAAAAATATCTTGAAAGTCTTTGTTGTATTATTGAAAAGTTGTATATTTGCAACGTCTAAATTTTACTAGCGGTACGATACCGCAGGCTCAAAAGGTCTGCTGTTTTTGTATCCGTACAAACGAGTTAAGGTATAACAATATACCGCATTGAGTGTCTTTTGTCGGTGACGGCATTAGGCGTCAGCTAGTAGACGTAGACAACACTCGGTGCGGTCTTTTTATGTCTAAATTTTACTAGTTATGGAAACATTGAGTAAAGTTTTCAGTTATGACGGTAGCGCAATTACATTCAGTAAAGGCGATAGCGTTATGGTCAATGCCACAGAAATGGCAAAGCCTTTCAACAAAGTTACTAAAGATTGGCTAAGAACTAAACAATCACAAGAGTTTATCGCCTCATTATCAGCCGTTAGGCAGATTAGCCCAACGGATTTGGTACTAATTAAACAAGGTGGTAATGGTGAGCAAGGTACATGGATGCACGAAGACGTGGCGTTAGAGTTTGCCCGTTGGCTTAGCCCTGCATTTGCTATCTGGTGCAACGACCGTATCAAAGAGCTTCTTACAACAGGAGTAGCAACGCTTGCCGATGATGACGCAACGATAGCACAGGCAATGGCTATTCTTCAAAAAAGACTTGACAAGGCTAATGCCGATAAAGCGCACCTTGAAGCCGACAACCAACAGAAGCAGGCGACCATCGAGGCGCAGACATCCGAGTTGAAGAAGCAAGCCCCGAAAGTAGAGTATTACGACCAGACGCTGCAATCGGTGAACACCCTCACGGCTACGCAAGTGGCGAAAGAGCGAGGCATGGATGCAGAGAAGCTGAACAAGAGGCTGAAAGAGGCAGGCATAATCTACCGCCAGTCGGGGCAGTGGATTGTTAAGCAGCCTTACGCCTCGTGGGGATTGCACAAGACGCGCACGCAGACCTTCACGCGCTCTGACGGCTCACTGGGCACTAACACCTATTTAGTATGGACGCAAAGGGGCAAGATGTTCATCCTCGCGTTGGCGGACAACGACTTCAAGGTAAAGGACGCGGTGCGCCAGATAAAGGGAGCGGCGGCAACAGCCAAGAGTCAGCAGCCTTGAGGCAGAGAGACACGACATACATTTCACATATGGTCATCAGAAAAACAAGACATCGTTAAGAATATGAGTAAAGAGACATTGAGTAAAGAAATTTGTCCGGCTTCCCAACTTAAAGACGACAGCCGGAACGACAGAAAATCGAATCAACTTACAAATAATCATGACAATAATATGGAAAAGAACGGCAACAATACAACAATAACGGTAAGCGAGAAGACTGCGGAGATGTACTTCTTGCATAAAGAGCTGAGCAAGCTCCTCGATAAAGTAAGTGTGTGGAACAACAAATACAACGGTGTGCCGGACGAGAAGACAAACGAGCACTTACAGGACGAGTTCTTCAAAGAAGCGTATAAAGCCTTTAACCCGTTCGAGCAGTTCCTGCGCGACCTGTTGGAGGACAATATAGTGAACAACATATACGAATACAACAACACGCTGTAGGCGGCAGTCCACAGTGTATTCATGACCTGCTTACGCAAATTGACAGCGCGGCGGTGGCTTCAAGAAGCTGCCGCCGCCTTTTATTTGAGACAATAGCCCGATTGTTCCGAACAAAAATTGCGACATGCCGCCGGATACGTTTTTTTATGCTTAATTTGTCTCCATGGAGATAAAAGGCGACACATCAGGGCTTGACGGGCTGGTGGAAAGCATCGAGGATGCTTTTTACGACAAGCTGATAGAGATAGGCAGGGACACGGTAAAGTATGCAAAATACAACGGCACATACAGGAACCACACATGGAACCTTCGCAACGCTCCCGGATTCTGTGTCGTGCGTGACGGCAGGATAGTGCATCTTGAGGTCGGTGACGACGGCGGACACCCCGAGGCGAAGACGAACACCGAGAACCTGCTCATCTATTCCGAGCATCCGCAGGACGGTCTGTATCTGGCAGACGGCATGTTCTACGCCTCTTTCGTGGAGAGCAAAGGATATGACGTTTTAAGGAATTCGATATTCTATGCCGGACGACAGGTTAAAAAAAAGATATTCAGGTGACATCATGGCAAAGACGGCGGGAGGGATAAGAAACAGCAAGTGGCACGGAGACATATATACGGTGGACGGTGTACGCAAGGAATATTACGAGCTGAACGAGGAACGCAAGATGGTTGTCCGCTCCATGAGCAAGGACATAGCCAAGGAGATGTGGAGGAATCTGAAAGACAAGACCGTTACCTTGGGGGCTGACGGCAGTAAGATAACAGTCGGTTTCACAAAAAGCGGCGTTGACCATGTGGCTCGTGACGCGATGCTTACGCTCAGCGGAAAATACATGAGCCCCAAAACGATGAGGCATGTTGACCGTCTGCTTGCAAAGTCTGAATACGTACCCACCAGCCACGAAGACAAAAAAGGAAGAAATGACGGCAAAATGCTCTTCTATCGCTACAAAGACAAGGAAGGGAGGGGAATCTATTTCAAGGTAACATATGAGCCAAGGAATGGAGGGAGAAAATATTACAGTCTGTATTCTGTTTCGGACAGAATGGAATAAGAAGGGCGGGTTTGTCATTCCTGAAAAACGTCCAGTGCGTCCCCCGCCCATGGCTGGTATTCCATCCATAAACGCGAAGATACGAACAAAAAATCAATTTCGCAAGTGAACGGGATAAAAAGTAAAATTACAATAAACAAAAAAGGAAACCAATGGCAAAGACGGCGGGCGGCGTAAGACAGACGAGACCGAAGAGTGTTGCGGCTCGGGCTAAAGACAAGATTATGATGGTGCTGTCCGACATCAGGCGGCAGGGATTCTCGCGGATATCCCCGTTCAAGATAGGCAGTGTGGAAAAGCGGATGAGCGACTTTGCCGGGCTCAACGGCATAAAGTTAGGGAGCAAGGACGTGTATATGAGCTCGTCCGCCATAGCACATGCGACACGTGACTCTAAACAAGCTAAAGGACTGACCGTATCGGATGCGGACTTAGCGTCATTTCCGAGCAAACGGAAGAATATGGATTTGTACTATGACACAGATGTAAAGACATTCTTATACGTAGGAGCTGGTAACAAATACGCAATTCATCCGAACTACGAAATAAAACTTGCAGGAGGGAAAAAGAAAATTGTAAACTTTGTTACAGCGCAAAAATTATCGGATAAAGAAATGTTCAATGGGAAAAGATATAAGAAAATATAAAGCTGTTTTCGGCGGGGATATCGACGCCCTCATCACGCTATTTATAGCGGCACTCCGTTCCAAACTATCATGTGCTCTACCTAAAACAGCTTTATGGTATTGCAAAGATAAACAAAAAAATTAAAACGACCAACTATGGCAGGCATATTTGCATACATTGACAGCGACATCAAGAAAATCGAACGGCTGAAATCAGAGATTGAGGCTGTAAAGAAGGCATTGGCTTCCATCAACATAAAGGTGGATATAGACATCGCCAAAGGTCTTGAGGAACGGCTACAAAAGCTCACAGGGCAATATGACGCCCTTATAAGCAAGATAGCGGCATCAGACGCGAAAATAAAGGAAGCCGAGAGCCGTATGAACAGTGCCGCGAAGCGGATAATGGAAGCGCAGCAGCGAATGTCACAGTCCGCCACGTCACAAGGCGGCAACGGCTCACAAACAGCGGAGAGCACAACATCCACCAACGCGCAGACAGAAAGCATAAAGGCTCAGGCTAAGGCTTATGACGAGCTTGCAAACGAGATTGACGCCATAATGGGCACAAGGTCTCAAAACATAAAGCGTATGATAGAAGAGCAGAACGCTATACGCCTTATAAACAACGAAATAAAATTAATCACAAAATCCCAAGAGCAGCATTCCGCCCTTTCATCAAATGAGCAAAGACGACTTGAACAGCTTAACGCTTCGCTGATACAACACAAGACGGCACTTTCCGAACTGCGTCAATCCTTGGCAAACGGCTTTAAACTGGATAACGCCGCAGCCACTTCAATGAACGCCCTGTCGCAATCATTAGCGCGGATGCGCATGACATACAGGGAACTTTCTGAAGAAGAACGCAAATCGCCTTTCGGGAAAGAACTGCTTGCGTCAATCCAACAGGCTGACGCCAAGATAAAGGAACTTGACGCTACCATAGGCAATCACCAACGCAACGTGGGCAATTACTCGAGTGCGTTCAACGGTCTGGGTATGTCCGTCCAGCAAATCGTGCGTGAGCTTCCCGCCGCCACAATGGGGCTTAACATGTTTTTCCTCGCCATCAGCAACAACCTTCCCATCCTGACGGACGAGATAAAGCGCGCACGCGACATGAACGAACAGCTGAAGGCGTCAGGGAAAAGCACCGTACCTGTATGGAAACAGCTTGTAAGCTCCATATTCTCATGGCAGACAGCTATGATGGTGGCAATTACCGTAATGTCGATGTACGGCAAGGAGATTATGAACTGGATCGGCAATTTATTCAAAACCAAGGATGCGACCGATGAAATAAGGAAGTCGCAAGAGAAATTCAACACATACGTCAGAAAACTTAACGAGGATTGGCGCAACAGCGTAGCCACGACGGCCGGTGAGAACATTGCTGCATATCAAAGGCTTGCAAGAGAATACAACGCTTTAGGCGACAACATGAAGGCGAAAAAGAAGTTCATCACTGACAATCAGGACGCGTTCCACGGTCTTGGGTTCTCGATTAATGGCGTTACAGATGCAGAAAATCTGTTCGTAAAGAACACCCGTGCTGTTGTTGACGCCCTTGTGGCAAGAGCCAAGGCCGCCGCATACGAACAGGAGATAACAGACGCCACCCAAAGATACATCAAGCAGACGGAGTATAACAAATCGACTGTTGCCGGAGGCGGTTATTACTATAGGATACGGGCAGGCAAGAACTGGACTACAACAGGGCTGGTGCCGGAGGAGCTACGCGGGCTGAAGGAAGGCGAGGACTACACAGTGGAATCATCGCAGACCGTAGCGAGTTATACCCTTATGGCTGCAGGCGCAGCCAAGATAAATGCCCAGAGGAGTCGGGACGCTGCCGACAGGCTGAAAAAGAACAACGACGAGGCTAAACGCCAGTTGGACAGCGTGGTCAGCAGGGCTACGGAAGGCATAAAGCAGCAGGTTGCCTCTGAGAAGGCCATATACGACAGCTTGGACTTGAAGACATACGATGCGTCGGACGCGAATAAAGACAAGGATGGAAAGAAAACCACCGAAAAGCGTATGAAAGCCCAATCAGACGCGGACAAGGCGTTGCTTGCGCTGCAACAGAAGAACCAGGACGATGAAATCTCGCTGATGCGTGACGGTACGGAGAAAAAGCTGGAAGAGATTAAAAACGGCTACAAGAAGCGCATCGCCGAGATTGACAAGCAAGAGGCTGATTTCAAGGAAAAGAACAAAGAAGCCGGACTGACGGAACTCGACGCTGACGGGCTGACAGCCGAACAGCACAAGGAACTTGCCAAAGCGAGAGAAAACGCAAAGAAGGACGCGGAAAGACAGACCGAGGAAATCTACCGTAACGAGGCGCAGGCTATGCGTGACTATCTGAAAGAATACGGCACTTACCAGCAGCAGAAACTCGCCATTGCCGAGGAATACGCCGAGAAAATATCCAAGGCACAGAATGAGGGTGAAAGACTGTCTCTAGAAAAGGAACGCGACATGGCTTTGCAACAGACCGAGGTAAACGCCATCAGGCAGCAGATTGACTGGGGAAGCGTGTTCGGAGATTTCGGCACGATGTTCAAAGAACAGCTTCAGCCCACCATTGACAGACTCCGTAAAATATCCGAAAGTGACACCTTCAGGCAATCGAGTCTCGAAGACCAGCAGCTACTTTACGGGCTGATTGAAAAGCTGGAGCAGTCCAACGCAGTATGGGACAGCGACATATTCAAGCGCGTCTCCGATGACATCAACGCGTATCAGGAAGCCATGATGCGGTACACCGAAGCGGTGGAAAAGGCACGCATTGCGGAAGAAAACCTCAGCAAGGCTAAATCTACACTTGACGCGGCTAAGCGCGGAGGGCTCAGTCAGGCAATGATAAATGCTGCACAGGCGGCAGTGGAAGAGACACAAGCGGCATTCAACGCAGCATCGGAGGAGGTGTCCGACTTCGGCACTCAGGTACAAGAGACCACATCTTCCCTCAACACATCGGCAGCTGAAGCTAAGTCCATGTTTGAGAACCTTGCTGAAGGCATACAGGGATTGTCTTCCGGCAGCATGAAAGGTATAGGACAAGGTCTGATGGCATTGGACGACCTCTCGTTCTTCGGTGAAAAAGGCGAACTCACAAAAAAGGCTGGCAACGCTCTTGCAAAAGGATTCCAATCCTTGCTCGGAAAAAACAGTGACGCTGCGAAGACCCTTACCTCAGCATTGGGCGAATCCGGTCTTGCCGGAGAAATAATCTCCGCCATACTCGGAATGCTTGATATGCTCGCGGACGGTGGCTTTGGTGGTATTATATCAAATATGTTCGACACGGTACTCGGTTCTATCAACGGAGTTCTTGACGACATATTCAGCGGCGGCATAATAACCAAACCGTTAAAATCATTTATGGACGGTTTGGGCGGCATACTTGACACAGTCACATTCGGAGGATTCAGCCATTGGGGCAACAATGCCGCTGAGACAAAAGAAACCATAGACCGCCTTATGACACGTAATGATGCGCTTATAGCAAGCTTAGACCGCCTGAACGACACTATAAAAGATTCCGCCGGTGCCGCCGAGAGTGTAGCCGCAGCAGAGAAAGCAAAGGAATACCAGCAAGAGATAAACGAGAATTACCGCGACGCAGCAGCAGCTCAAGCACATTATCAAGGGAAACACCGTTCATGGAGTCATTATTTCAATGAATGGCTAGACATGGTCGATTATTTGGAAGACCTGCCTGAGGGTGCTTTTACAATCTTTGGCAACCGTGACGATGACGTTAAGACCAAACAAAAAATGGACGAAATTGCCGGGTTCGAGATAAAGTCAAGGACAGACTTCCTGTCCATCACTCCGGAACAGATGGCGGAGATGCTCGCGGATGTAGATATAAGGGAACTGATAAAAAACATCGGAGAAGGCGGTTACGGTGCGAAAATGTTAGCCGCATTGGAAGATTACGCCGATCAGGCGGGAAAGATAGAGGAGATTGAGAACACGCTCCGTGAGACACTGACACAGATTTCGTTCGACAGCATGTATGACAGCTTTATTGACAAGCTTATGGACATGGATGCTGACGCACAGGACTTCGCGGACGACTTCGCCGAATATATGATGCGTGCCATGCTCGCGGATGAAGTCGGCAGCCTGTATAAGGACAGACTTCAGGATTGGTACACTGCATTTGCGGACTTCATGAAAAACAAGGACGGTCTTACTGAAGATGAAAAGAACAGAATGCTAAGTGATTTACGTAACGAGTGGGACGATATCATCAATGAAGGGCTGGCTACACGTGACGAGTTGGCGGAAGTCACAGGCTATGACAACACATCGTCATCATCTTCGCGACAGGAAGCGTCGTCAAAAGGCTTTGAAACCATGTCGCAGGATATGGCGGGAGAGCTGAACGGAAGGTTTACCGCATTGAACGAGACTGGACTGAGGATTGAGGCGCAAGGAGAAATGAAAGTACAGACATTGAATGAAATCAAAGGTTCAGTCAGCGAGATGGCGGCACACATCCAAGGCATAAACAATATCGCGGACGAGACACGCAGCATACTGGCGAACTCCTATCTTGAGTTGCAGGCTATCAATGACAACACTGCGGCAATAGTACAGCCGATAAAGAATATACAGAAAGACATAGAGCAAGTAAAACAAAACACATCAAGGTTATGACAGGCGAATTATATATAAACGGGAAAGATGCGTGGACAACGTGGGGCGTGAACATGGGCAACGGGGTTATGGACGCTCTCGACGCGCCTCTGGAAATGAAAGCTTATATTGAGGATGAAAGCCGTATGGAGAATGGGAAGCGCGTTATCACCGGAAGTCAGAAAGTGGCAAGCCGTGACATAACACTCGCTTTCACTATAAAGGGTAATTCGGAAAATGACTACCGGACAAAGAAAAAAGCGTTTCTGACGGAACTGCAAAAAGGAATGTTCACCATAAACGTGCCTGCTCTGGGCAGTGAATCATACAAAATGATATACACGGGTAAAAACGTGAGCTACGGCATGAACATGGCGCGCACATTCGGACATTTCACGATGAAAGTAACCGAGCCTAATCCTGCCGACAGGGAACCATAATGTTATTTATAGCACAATAGGCATATTGTGTTATCTGCAAGGCAGGCATTGCCGTTTCCGCACCGTTAAATCATTAATTTTGAGGTCATGGTAACAATATACAGCCCTTCAGGTACAGAAATTTGCTCCGTGAGTTTCAATTCCGGAGCAAAAGGCTATTATATGCTCATGCAGCATGATTATATCATACTGCCTTTCTCTCTTGCCTCACCGGTTGATTTCCCTATAGGCTCATATGTGGACCTTACCGACACATTAGACGACGCGCTCGGAGGCAAGCTAAGAAAAAAATATTATATTATCAGCAAACAGACTCCTGTTTACAACACATCCACAGGAGGATATGAATACAAGCTGCGGTTTGACGCTTATTATTGGCTGTGGAACAACTATATATTCAAGTACCTGCCTGAGAGTCCCGGAAATGAAGCCTCATGGTCGCTCACTGCAACATTGGATGTACATCTTGACGTGTTCCTTAGAAATCTCTCATCACTCGGTTTTACTTTCAACGGTGCGCCGTTTTCATATTCTATAGACGATACCGTTGCGAATAAAGCCGTCACAATGACTTATGACAACATTCATCTGACAGACGCGCTCCTATCACTCGGAGGGAAAGATAAGTTCGACTGTGATGTATGGATTACGGAGAATGTTATAAACTTCGGACGCTGTGAGCATAGCGATGTTGTGAAGCTGGAGGTCGGAGTTGAAGCGTCAGACATGACAAGAGAGGACAGTAAAGGAACTTTCGCTACAAGGATATACGCCTTCGGCTCTACGAGAAACATCCCTCCAAACTACCGCCCTGTATCTGAACCGGCAGTTGTGAACGGTGTTGTACAGAAACGTCTTATGCTACCTGAAGGCACACCATACGTGGACGCATACGACAATCTTCCGCAGACAGGTGTCATAGAGACTGTTGTCACGTTCGATGACATATATCCGCGCCGTATAGGAATTTTGTCCGACGTTACATATAGGACTGACACTGCGGACAACGCAGACGGCACACAGACATCCCGCACATTTTACCGGTACAAGGACACCGGATTGCAATTTAAGGACGAATATATCCTTGAAGGGCAGGAATTGCAGATAACATTTCAGTCCGGCAAACTTAACGGCATGACGTTTGGCGTAACATTCAACCCCGACGGGAAAGAGCCGGAGGAACAGCTGTGGGAAATTGTCGGCAACGAGAATTACGGGCGTTTCCTGCCTGATGATATATTAAAACCTGAGGACGGAGACAAAATCGTTTTGTCAGGTTTCGATATCCAGCTTGTGTCAGACAAGTACATACCAGACGCCGAGCAGGAACTCTTGGAAAAGACACGGCAATACAAGGATAAGATAAAAATTGACGACGGCACATATAAAGTACCGTTGCGTTCCACATGGGTGAAAGCAGATGTAATACATCGTACGTTCGATATAGGACAGAAAGTGAATCTCATAAATCCAGCGTTTTTCGTGAACGGCAGACAAAGCCGGATTATAGGCTGGGAAATGAATTTGGATTATCCTTGGGACAGTCCTGTCTATACCATAGGGGAAAGCGCACAATACTCGCGCCTTAACGATATTGAAAACAAGATAGATACACTTACATATCGCGGACAGACATACACTGGAGGAAATTCGGGAAGCAGTATATATGTCATACGTACAAATGACCGGACTGCCGCATCTGACAGTAATATATACTCTGCGCTGCGGAGCCGTTCCGAGTTCCTGAATAAGACCACTGCTGACGCAGCCATGGATGTCATAACATTCCTCAAAGGTCTGCTTGTGGGAGACGGAGACTACGGCATAGATGCGGACGGTACCGCACGGCTGAAGAAACTTCTTGCCGACGAAGCCACAATGAAAACGCTGACCGTGACAGGAAGGGCACATTTCTTCGAGCTTGTCATAGATGAGCTGAACAGCGTCGGAGGTCAACTGATACTGTCCGCTGCTAACTGCACGGTACGCTCTGTCGAAAGAATAAGCGGAGCATGGCGTTTGTGGTGGCTGGCGGAGGACAGCGACGGCAGAGCCGTGCAGAACATGTGGAAGGTCGGAGACCAGGCTCTGGCAATGACATCCAATCTTGCCGAGGGGACATCATATGATGCAGGAAACAGACTATGGTGGAGACTTGTCACGGCAACAGGGAGCGGAACACGGAACATTGACGGTGAGGACAGAAAGTGCCATTGGATTGAAGTGTCTGAAGCCACGTGCGCGGCTGACAGCCTTGAGCCTGCAGAGGGTGACAGCGTTTGTCTGTGCGGACACCGTGGTGACGACACAGCGCGCAGCCATGCGATAATAATAGCCGCCCACTCCACTCCGGATACCGAGCTGGAGAGTCCGTCATTCGCGCAATACAACGGAATCACAAGTTTTTCTCTAAGCCAGTACCGCACGACATGGTTCGCGGCTAACGGCAATAAGATAAGAGGCGAGCTGGATGTGGACACTTCCGGTCTTGTCAGCTACACGCACCTTGCATGGGGAAACGGTCCGGACGACTGGACAAAGGACAAATCCCAGAGCACGGCAAAAGACTGGCTCATGCTCGGCATATGCACAGACCGCACGGAGAGCGACGTGGCTCTCGTCTACAGCGACTATGCATGGTCAAGGATTAAAGGTACTGACGGAAAGGACGGCACGTCATTCACTGTGAAGGGAAGCGTTGATGACGAGAGCATGCTGCCGCCAACAGGGAACAGCACAGGAGACGCGTATCTCGTGAACGGCTATCTGTGGGTATGGGACGGCAGCGCATGGGCAAACGCAGGGAAAATACAGGGTCCGGCTGGAGAAGACGGAGCAGACGGGAAAACCACATATTTTCACATAAGATATTCACCGAATCCTGACGGTGTGCCCATGAGTGAGACTCCGGATGTATTTATCGGTACACGCGTGGATTTTAACCCTACAGCGAGCGATGCCCCCTCAGATTATACATGGGCACGTTTCAGAGGTATGGACGGACAGCAGGGAGAGAAAGGTGACATGGGACCACAAGGTGTGCCAGGACCGTCCGGTGAGGACGGGAAGACACTTTACACATGGATAAGATATGCCGACACAGCCGAAGGAGGCGGCATATCCAACGACCCTTCCGGAAAGAAATACATAGGATTCGCATATAACAAGAATACCGCACAGGAAAGCGACAACCCCTCCGACTATACCTGGTCAGAGATAAAAGGCGAGGACGGAGTGCCGGGAGCAAAGGGCGAGGACGGTGAGACTCTCTATACATGGATTGCCTACTCTGACAGTCCGGACGGTGAGCCTATGTATCAGACACCCTCGGACACTACAAAATATATAGGCATAGCAGTAAACAAAGAGAGCGCACAGGAAAGCGACAATCCTTCCGACTACACATGGAGCAAATTCCGTGGAGAGGACGGGACTTCATTCAATCTGAAAGGTTCGAAGAATGACTCTTCCGAACTTCCTCAGGACGGCAACGCGGTCGGTGACGCATGGCTAATAGACGGAGACTTATGGGTATGGGACGGTGACAAGTGGGTGAATGCCGGAAACATACAGGGTCCGCAGGGTCCGCAAGGAGAACAGGGCATTCCGGGTGAAGCCGGTAAAGACGGAGCACCCGGTCATGACGGAAAGACCACATACTTCCATGTGAAATATTCTTCAAACGAGAACGGAAATCCCATGACAGAGACGCCCAACCTCTACATCGGCACATACGTTGACTTCACTGAGGCAGACAGTGACGACCCCTCTGACTACACGTGGTCACGCTTCCAAGGATATGACGGGGAGCAGGGGATACCGGGGAAAAACGGTACGGACGGGCTTACATATTATCTTCACATCAAATATTCCGATGACGGGGGAAAGACGTTCACCGCCAACAACGGTGAGACACCGGGTGCGTGGATAGGCGTCATGACAGACACCAACGCTGACGACAGCACAGACCCGTCAAAATACACTTGGTCGAAGATAAAGGGCGACAAAGGAGACAAAGGCGATAGAGGCGAGCAGGGGCTTCAGGGATTACAGGGACCGCAAGGCGAGCAAGGCATACCCGGAACACCCGGTGCGGACGGACGTACAAGCTACTTCCACATAAAGTATTCTGCGAACGCGAACGGAACGCCCATGACCGAGACTCCTGACAAATACATAGGTACTTACGTCGATTTTACAGAAACAGACAGTACTGATGCATCCGACTACACTTGGTCAAGATTTGAAGGCATACAGGGAGAACAGGGCTTGCCGGGCGTGAATGGGACTGACGGCACGACATATTATCTCCATATCAAATACTCTAACGACGGAGGCGTCACCTTTACCGGAAACAACGGAGAGGACAGCGGTGACTGGATTGGAGTCCTTACAGACACGAATCCTACAGACAGCGGAACACCGTCCGATTATAAATGGTCAAAGATAAAGGGTGATACCGGAGAAAAAGGAGACAAGGGGGAGCAGGGCGTTCCGGGACCCGCAGGAGAGGACGGTCGTACGACGTATTTCCATGTTAAGTACTCGGCAAACTCCAACGGGACTCCAATGTCAGAAGTTCCCAACCTCTACATCGGCACATACGTTGACTTCACTGAGGCAGACAGCAACGACCCCTCGGACTACACGTGGTCACGCTTCCAAGGATATGACGGGGAGCAGGGAATACCGGGAACCAACGGTACGGACGGAAAGACAAGCTACCTTCACATCAAATATTCCGACGACGGGGGAAAGACGTTCACCGCCAACAACGGTGAGACACCGGGTGCGTGGCTCGGGCAATGCGTAGACTTCAACTCATATGACCCGACAAGCGTTACCTCATATAAGTGGACACGGATACGCGGTGAGGACGGAGCGGACGGAAGTGACGGTGAACCCGGCACGGACGGGCAGGACGGATTCTCGTGGGCACTTGACCCTGCCGCCATAACATTGGAGGCTGACAGTGACGGTGTGGTGAGCATGCAGGATGCGACATCACGTCTGCGCGCATGGCTCGGCACGCGCGAGATGACTGTCACCATTACCGCCATAGAGCCAGTGCACTGTCTTGCGTCACGCAACGGGGCGCAGGTTACAATAACCGCAATAGGGACATATACGGCAGACTGGGGAGGTTCGGTGCCGTACGGAGCGGGATGGGTGCAGATTACGGCACAGGCAACACTGGGAGGAGAGACCCGCAGTGTGAACTGCCGCCTGTCCTTCACTGTATCGTCCATGGCACTCTCATCGCAGATTAAGGCTGAGACGGACAGCATAAGCCTTAAAGTCGGCTATCTTGGGGCAAAGGACGGAAACATGGTGACCACTCCTGACATATTCCTGACTGGGAACGGGAACAAGACATACACAATCGGGGACGTGTCAAGCCTGCGCGGAAAGACAATAACGGTATCATGTCTTGTCAAGACCGTATCTGCGGTTCCGGCGGCATCTGGCAACAGACGTATCGGCATGGAGCCCATGGTACGGTATGCCGACGGCAGCACGCAGTATCTCGGAACATGGAGGCAGATAACATCCACGGACACGTTCGAGGGACGCATAAGCTCAACACACAGGATACAGGATAAGGCTGTAGCGTCGGTAGAACAGCGTAACCTGTATATACAGGGCATATCATCAGGATACTCGTCCGTGTCGCGTCCCAAGATAGAGACAGGTGCGGACGCGACAGACTGGGGACTCAGCGCGGAGGACAGGCTTAAAAGACCGAATCTTCTTCCAGGAACATCGGACTTCAGCCAATGCACCGTACAGGATACCGTAGAGGCAGGAGCATACACGACTCCTTACGGAGAAAAAATAAGCGTGGCACACGGTGTGAACGAAGCCGGGACATCATACAAGGACGTCATCACATGGCGCAACGTGGTGCCCGAGCCGGGCGTACAGTATACGCTCTCATTCTGGGCGCGCGGCACAGGCAGCATCGGCTCGTACTTCTATCCGAACTGCACCGACTGGGTCACAAGTCCGGGGACGAAGAACCAGACAGGTGTGACAGACGGATTCGTGCAGTTCACGCTTGAAAGCGGATGGAACCGTTATCAGGTGACATGGAGCACTCGCAATGACGTAAGCGGAGGGAAGAGCCTGATAGCGGCACGGCTCATGCCGGACAGTTCTGCACAGGGAGAGGTATGGATATGCGGAGTGAAACTGGAGAAAGGCAGCGAGGCGACCGACTGGCGTTCGGAGACAATCACGCGCGACGAGCTGCAGGCGACAGGGATAGACATTGAACACAAGCGCATAAAGGTCACTGCCGACAACTTCTAGATACAGAACAACTCCGGCGAGACAGTCACCACAATCGACGAGGCGGGCACCCTTACAGGTGTGATGCTCCGTACGATGGACGAAGGACAGGGACATGTGGAGATAAAAGGCGGACTGATTGAGGTAAAGAACCCTAACGGGGTGACCAACATCAAAATGGGATATAACGGCTCATACATGGTACTGTCATATTATGACAATGACGGTACGTTCCTTTATGACCTCGGACCGTGGGGACTGTCCGGCAAGGATGTCTCGGAAGAACGGTGGGAGACCAGCAGCAAATACGGACGCCTGCAGCTGACAGGGACCACATTCTCCACCGTAGGCGACATCGTTGGCAACAAACAGATAATGAACACCATATTCCAATATGGTCATGTGTACACGAAAACACCTTTGTACATGTATCTTGCAGGGCGCGTAAACGACACATATCTCAGCGGTGACTACGCCTCCACTCCGGAGATTGCAAGAGCCGCGAACGGCAGATGGTTCATGGAGCAGGGTAATGTGACCACGGCACAGGCTGTCACAGGAATGTGGGCGCAGGACAATCCGGAATCGTTCATGATAGGCTCGCCGATGGACACACCGCCGATGGACTATACGCGATATGAGGATGACTATGCGGAAAAGGTGGATTTCTCCAGACAATGGTGCTCGCGCAATGTATACAGATTCTCGAACATCGGAATCGTACAACCGGGAAGCGGCACCGTATACTACGGCAGCATGATAACAACAACAGCCGTATACATGAATTATGACAGGGTGCAGATGATACAGATTAATCGCATTGACGATGATGACACGGACACGAACGGAAACATATATTTATGATAAAAAAACAGGAGGACAGTATATGACATTGACAACATTGAACTTTTCCAAGTCCGGAGGCATGTGGCATGCGGAATGGACACATGGCGGTGAGGGAATATTACAGATAGACGGTGAGCCGGAAAGCGGTATCACACTGTATGCGGGACTGCCGGGCATGGGAATGACCGTGACGCATACTTGGTCGAGATACGAGAGGCGCGAAGGAAGCGTCATGCTCCATATGCAGGAAATTGACAAAGGGCTGCGGATGCGCCTTGAATGCGAGAGCCTGCCGGATAAGGCGTGCGTGCGTGACAGCACATCCGAGCTGATTCTTGACGAGGAGTCCGAGACACCCGTAAACACAGTGGAAGGCACCGGACTGACGGTAAAGGTAAAACGAAGCGGTGTCAAGAAGGACATCTACAACACGTTCGTACTGCCGTTCTCTTTAAGCACCGCACAGATTGCGGCTGCGTTCGGTGAGGGGACAAAGGTTTACGCATACGGAGGTCTGACAGACGACCCGAACCTGCGGCTTACCGAAGTGACGGACGGCATGGATGCCGGACAATGCTATGTCGTCATCCCGACAGCTGACCCGCCATCAGACAGTGTGTATGTGTTCGAGGACATAGACTCTGTCGTGTCTGCCGCGCCTGAGCCTGCTTACGGCTCACTTAAGTTCCATCCTTCATACGGCAAGATATACGCTCTGCCCGAGGGATGCTATCTGTTCAGCTCGGGACAGCTGTACCATTCAAACGTGAGCGTGAACACGATGAAAGGTTTCCGATGGTATTTCACATATCCTCCGGAGAACATTGCCGGACTGACAGCCTCCTCCACCCCACTCTCTGCCGTCACTCTTGACCAGTCGTCTGACGGACATTATAATCAGACCGTGATAGAGAGCTGCGCAAAGCTCGGGCTGACAGTGTCCGTTACGCTTAAAAGGACGTTCGGTGCGGGTGTCTGGAACTCTTTGTGCCTGCCGTTCAACGTGACGGACATAGCGGGCGTATTCGGTGAAGGGACGGAGGTTTCGGAATATACTTCAATAGAAGGGAAAACCTTGCACTTTACCAAAGTCACATCAATTGAGGCTGGCAAGCCGTATCTTTTTAAACCGGGCGGTGACAGTCCCGCTTCCGAGTATATCATAGCCAATGTCTCACAATGGGAGACGGAACCGCTGCCGGTGACATATAATGGGGTCACAATGAAGGGATTCTACTGCAAAACAACAGTGCCTGCCGGAGCATACACGCTTGGAACAGGAGGTCTTGTGTATCATCTTCAGGAACCGCAGGAAGCGAACGGTTTCAGAGCATATATAGAGGCAGACACAGATATAAACGGCTACGGTGAGCCGGAACAGTAAAAAAAGGAGACAGACCATGAGACGTATAAGAATAGGAAACGACATCATTCTGCGCATAAGGCTTACACGCCGTGGCGGTGCTGAGAACCTCGAGGGAAAGAAAATAGGTCTTATGCTGCGCAATATTCTCGGCAGCGTGAGCCTTCCCGTCGTACAGTCAGGTGAGGAGCTGATAGCAGGATGGCAGGGCACACAGCAGCAGTGGACAGGCGCGTATACAGTGACACTTACAGAGGATTGGGGCGAGAACAACCGCAATACCGTGGATGAGGCATGCGCCTTCGAGCTTGTGTCAATAAGCAGCAACGAGGGTGTGGAGACGGGCACAGTGAACATCGAGCTTGACATGGACATCAGTGTGCCGGGCAACGGTCTGTCCGCCTATGAGATAGCCGTGCTGCACGGGTATGAAGGCTCGGAAGAGGAATGGGCGGCTCTTATTACGGGTGGAGGGCATGAGGTGATTGATATGCGATACACTGATGCCTTGAAAAAGAAGATACTTGTCAAGGGTCATCCGGTTTGGCTTCGTGGAGGCGATGGCATGACAGGAATTGCATTAAAGAGCACTGACTTATCATATCCTGCCACAGCAGAAGAATGTCTAAAAGAAGACTATGCCTTATATTTACCGAGATTGGGATACAACAAAGATGAGAGTTACGGGGATAATATAATTTTTGGAGATGTATTGGGTACAGACTACAGATGTGACATCAGCGACGTAAGTGTTCTCTCCGGAGTGCATCGGCTTTATGGACAGATTGACCCACAGGAACATCTGTTTATAGATTTTCTTGACGATCATGCACTTGACAGGTTCAATCATAATACAATTTCCTTCTGTAGGGGGATGATTGTTTGGAATGGAGACCAGTCTCAATATATCAAAAAGCGCGTCAGTCTTTCCTTTGGTAGTGACAATCCAACAACTCCTCCTGAATGGAGCAAGACATTTGCATACAAGGGCAAGAGCGATGAGGACATACTGCTCGGAGGCGGAGGAACTATGTCCGTGCGTGATTTGAATGACAGGCATGTGCTTCCGCTGCTGTGGATTTCAAAGACGCTGTCACATGAGATTGCCCATGGAGAGAACGCCGGAGATGATTTTGACGGTATTTGCGCTGAGTTCACAGGAACTTCTATCGGATATGATTTCTATGCCTACAAATCAGAGACAGGGAAGCTTTATTCGGAGTGGAATAGAACAGGCTTTTGGGATAGCCCTGATGCGTACGACACAGGCTATCATAACCGCCTGTTCTACTCGGTACAGGACAAGATGGCATATTGGTGCACCGAAGGTCATGATGACGGACTGGGTATGAGCCGTGGGTTCTATCCGGCAACAGACCTTTCGGGATATTACACAAAAAAGGAAATTGACGATATGCGCGGACGTGTGGAGGTTGAGGGCAGCGAGGTGACACAGGAACTGAAGCCGGACATACTCTATGTGTTCGGAGAGGTGACAAGCCTCACACTTACATTCGCCAGCGGAGACACGGATATACGGGAGGAATACATGTTCGAGTTCACAAGCGGTGCGACTCCGACCACATTGTCACTGCCCGATGACGTAAAGTGGATAGGCGACAGCACCATAGAAGCGGGCATGACATATCAGGTGAGCATCGTCAATAACATAGCGGTCATGGGAGGGACGGAATCATGAGCATTTTCAGACGCAGGCTGATGATAGCCGCCGCACAGAGAAAAAGTGACGGCAACATAAATTACCCGGGACTTATTGCAGCATGGTCGGCAGCAGGAAAGAGCAATGACGATGCTGACAGGGCTGTCTTGCGCGACCTGACAGGCAATGGACATGACCTTACCTTGAATAATTTTGCATTTAGCGGAATGAGCGGGTATGGGGGATATAATGTACCGCACTTATCTTCTTGGAACATACAAGCAGCAACAGGCGCAGGAAACGTTAAGAAAATAAGTCTGAACAAGCTACAAATAAAAATCACAACAATGTATCTATTATGGATTGGCATGAGTGCAGGTAATACATTTAAAATGAGATGCAGTGAACCAAATGCACAATTAGATTTTGGTGGGAATTGTCAATACACAAAAATATCTGAAGATACATATTCTGTTGAATGTACAAAATCAGCTAATGCCGGATTACAAATACTTAACTATCAAGATTTCCTTAACAAAACTATTGAATTTGAGCTTCTTCCTGAGCATACGGACGCCCTTGTCTTTGACGGAGTGGATGATTACGGAGTAAATGAGGATATGCCGATATTGACTGATTACACGGTTATTGTTAAGAGAGAAATATTTAGTGGCGACGGATATTCTCATGTAATCGGGAAACGTATAGGCTCTACACCTGGAGCATTTTGGTTTGAAAGAGGTAAAGGAGATACTTGGAGCTTTGGAATGACTAATTCAATCAATATATTAAATGAAAGTATATCTTGGCAGTCCACGACAAGCTATAACGGGACACCTATAAAAAAAGGTGAAGCTGAGGATATTCATGAATTAACAATAGGTGTAGCAAGCAAAACATATCTAGATTTTATGAGTATGGCTTTCTACTCCGCCTATCTCTTTGACCGCTCATTAGACGAGCAAGAGATAAAGGCATTTATAAGGAAGTATATAGACGCAGACTATCTGTTACCGAGTGAGATACCAACACCCGACTGTTATTATGACTTCACAAACGGAGACAATACGTCTGAAACAAGAGAAACCATTATTGATTTGAGCGGAAACGGCAATGATGCAAAGGCGTATAACTTCGCGTGGAATGAGGAAGGCAGCGGATATAAGGACGGTGCTTTGCAGTTTGACGGAACAGATGATTATGTCGAATTATTGACTCCCAGGAAATTTAGAACAGTCTTTATTGTCGTGAACTGGGAAACAATTAAAAGAATGATATATGGACAAAGGGACATGTCTGTTTCGCCTACTGAAACGAATAATGCCATATATACAGAGATTGGAGGTGCTGTGGCATATAGAGCAAGAAACGTTGACGGGATAACATATGTGAACGGTAAAAAGAACGTGTCGTTGATTTCTGATGCGTTGGATAACCGCAAGCACTGTATTACGGAAATATTTACCAATACAGGGACGAGCAACTGTACAGGAACTATCATTGGTGCTGTTACAGGAGGACCGTACAATTTCATGAAAATGTCACTCTACAAATTCCTTGCTTTCGATGAAGAGCTGACAGAGAAACAGATACAGTACGTGATAGAAAAATATAATCTCCTGGACGGAGTTGATGAAATAGAAGTAAGTTAAAAAATAAAAGATATGAAGTTTGTAATAGCAACAATAGCACAAGCAAAGGCGCACGGAATTGAGATTATTCCGACAATGCGTCAGTCAGTGGACAAAACACAAGTTGTGCTCCACGAAGAGTATGTGAAAAACATCGACGAGTTCAGCTCATTAAAAAGATATGAGTTTGACAGTGCTGAGTTCACGGAACTTATGAACGGTGAGGCGTGGACACACGGAGAAGATTACGTGCAGCCAAATGAGGACTTTGCAAAGGTATTAGCCATGCAGATATTGACAGCAGACACAAAGGCGCAGATAAACACCATGTCACTGTCTAATAACGAGGCTCTGAAAGTAAAGGAGTTTTATCCCGAATGGAAAGAAGGAATAGACGTCAACAAAGGCGAAAAGTACAACTGTGACGATGACCTTTGGGAAGCACTTACGGCACACAAGACACAGGCAAACTGGCGTCCGTCCTTGGAAACGGCATCCATATGGAAACATATAGACGAGGAACATGAGGGCACAGAGGACGACCCGATACCATACGCACCGCCTATGGAGTTGTTCAACGGTAAGTATTACATACAGGATGAAATAAAATACAAATGCACAAGAGACAGTCAGATTCCGATGTCTCACAATCTGAGTGAGCTCGTGGGATTATATGTGGAACTTGTTTAATTTAAAAACCAAAGACTATGAAGGAAAAAGTTATCAGATTCGTGACAAACAGATGGTTCGGCTTCGTGGCAGGACTGGTAATCGCAATGCTGTACATGTGGCAGGAACAGAGCCTCGGCAGCGTCAACGCGTGGATAATGGGAATCATCACACCTATGCTCTTCGGAGCGTTCGCCGAGGTGGTGAGACATGTCACCACGGAGGACACGTACAAGTGGAAGAACCTGCTGTGGTGGCTCGCGGGAGCTGTCATTGGAGTAGTGGCGATGCTTGTGGTTTGATTCCCGGCATCCAGGGCAGGGACTCATATGCCCTGCCCTATCATTTGACTTGATGTATGTACGAATAAAAAAACAAGGGAGAATGAACAAGATTATAATGTGGTTTAAGACAAGCAACCGATGGAAGCATCTGCTTGGCGGTCTGATTATCGGTATGGGAGCGGATGATATATACTGTGCGGCATACGCAGGCATAGGCGTTGCGGCAGCCCTTGAACTGAAAGACAGGCAATGGGGCGGCAAATGGGACTGGACAGACTTCGGGCTGACAACAGCCGGAACAGTTGTGGGACAATGCATAAGGATGATGATATGAACGAGGTACAAAGCACATTGGAGGTCGCAAAAGGCATAAGCGACTATGGAATAATGATGGTCATCTGCGCGGTGTTCCTGCTGCTCGCCTCAGGTCTGATGATTGCATGTTTCCGCTGGTTCAAATCAGCGATAAGCAACATAATATCCTACACTGACGAGCTGCGCGAGCTTAACGGAAAGCTGGAAAACAACAACCACGTCATGGTGACGATAGCGGAGGGACTGATGCCTGAGACACAACTGCGGATAAAGAACATATCCGGAGCGTTCTTTGACCTTGCGGTGGAGAAAGTATGCAGACTCCTGAAGAAAATAAGGGAGGAGAACCATATAGCCGACAAGGAAAGGACAAAGGCTAAGATACGCACCCTGCTGAGCAACATGTATGAGGACAGGAACAGCAAGTTCGACAATTTCCATTACCGTGGGAAAAAGCTCTCGGAGTACTGTAATCCGGAATGGACAGAATGGGTGGCGAAAGTAATAGAGGGAGAGCTGTACAATGAGAACGGTGCGAACAACGGAAGAGCCTACACCAACGTCAGCGCAGTATATGACAATATAAAATTGGACTTTTATCACAGAATGACAGACCAGATATGACGATAAACGCATTTTACAACATTATAAATCATGGAAAATTTTAAAGTTATACTTGATGCGGGACACGGAAAGGACACCGCAGGGAAACGGTCGCCTGACGGACGCCTGCTCGAATACGCATACGCCCGTGAGATTGCAGTGCGTCTTGAAAGGGAACTCAAGGCACGTGGATATGACGCGCAGCGCATTGTGCCCGAGGAAAACGACATCAGCCTGAAAGAGCGGTGCGAAAGGGCAAACAGAATTTATGCCGCGACAGGAAAGAAAGCGATACTTGTCTCAATACACTGTAACGCGGCTGGTGCCGACGGCAAATGGCATGACGCCAGAGGATGGTCGGCTTATGTCTCGCGCAACGCTTCAAAGAAGAGCAAAGAGCTCGCCTGCCGTCTGATTGACGCGGCAGAAAAAAAAGGGTTGAAAGTCCGAAGATACTCACAGGATGAGCCGTATTGGACACAGAATCTCGCAATATGCCGTGACACAAACTGCCCCGCAGTCCTGACAGAAAACCTTTTTCAGGACAACCGGGAGGACGTGGACTATCTGCTGAGCGAGAAAGGCAAGCAAACCATTGTGGAGCTGCACATGGAAGGCATCATGGCGTACCTTGGGAAAGTGTGAACTCGTTTCCAAAATGGAAATAACTGACGACGGTTGCGGAATTTGCAACCGTCGTAAAGGCGTTCTTTGACATTGTGGGTTGCCGTTAAAAATACAATATTTTCGAAAAATTATATACAATTATTTGGGGAAATTATATATCTTTGCACCATATAAGAAGCCCTTACGGCAATAAGGGCTGAAATTACAGACGGTGTGCCCGTCTTAAATTTAAATTATATGGCAAATATAAATAATAATTTTAAGAAACGAAAACGCATCACGAAAAAAGAAGCGTTGGAACTGCTAAAAGATTGTTATGAGGACATCTTCAAGGCGTATTACGCAGGTTTGGCAAATTACAATGAAGAAGTAAATATGACCATACCTGAAGCAAGGACAAGGCTTGTAGGTCCTTTGCTTAACGCAAAAATAACAGAGAGTTTCATTCTCACATTTCCCGAGAACTGGAACAAAGGCAAATACGGAAGGATAATATTCAGATGGAACGGTGTGCTCATGCTCATCAAGAAATTGAACAAGAATGACAAGCCGTCTTACATTCCGACAATACTTTCAGATTCGATTGTCAACCAATACCAATTACCGCTTTTCCAAGGCGATGAAGGCAAGGAAGAGCCGATATTGATTTTCGGATATACAAAGGACGGTTTCGGGCAGCTCGTAAACCCGAGAATTGTCTTGTATGACGATGGGGTTCAATGGACTGCCTATATGGAAGACGGTGTGAATGTACCGGTTGCCAATACAGACACGCAGGAGATTGTTGTCCGCCTGAAAAAGAAAGAGACAGGAGAAAAGAAAGCAGAATAACAGCAGGGCACACCGTCTGTTAAAAAAAAGAACTATAAAAGCAATGTCTTATGAAATGTGAGCAGCTTACATTCGCAAGGGAATACAGGGGATTCACGCAAACCGCACTCGCGGCAAAAGTCAAAGGGCTGTCGCAATCCAACCTGTCAAAATACGAAAAGGGGTTTGGCGGGCTGTCAGACAACATGCTTAGTTTGATTATGTCCACGCTTGATTTTCCGATGAAATTCCTTGACATGAATATTGTGAACAAGGTAGACAGCAAGCATTACAGGAAAAAGGCTACCATAACCGTAAAGACACGCAACGAGATAGACAGGACAATATCCCTGATTGCGTATTGTTTTGATTGGCTTAGTGAATTTGTCGAGATACCTGACTATTCATTTGGATACTACGACATGGACAACGGCATAAGCCCGGAGGAACTTGCCGGGCACATAAGGAACAAATACAGGCTCGGCATGTCGCCTATATCCGATATTTGCAATTTCCTTGAGCGCAATGGGGTATTCATTTACATGTGGGACAGTCCTAACGACGAGTTTGACGGGGTATCCCTGATAACTGACGCAGGCAATCATCTTATCATCGTGAACAGGAACAGAAGCAACGACAGGGTAAGGTTTACGCTTGCACATGAGCTGGGACACATACTGATGCACGAGTGCCCAAGTTTCCCAGTATTCAGCATTAGAGACAAGGAGAAAGAGGCGAACGCTTTTGCATCGGAGTTCCTTCTCCCCTCCCAGGCTGTCAGAAACGCCTTGCACAATGTCAGGCTCGGACAGTTCCCTGAGCTGAAACGGTATTGGCTTGTTTCCATGGCATCACTTTTGGAAAAGGCAAAAAACATAAACGCCATTGCAAGTGAAAAGTATAAGTCTATGAGAATGGAGTTCAGCAGACGCCATTGGAATAAGAAAGAACCTTACGAAGTGCCTATTGACAGCCCTACCGTCTTTGAGCAGGCATATAGGCTGGTATCGGACACATTGGGGTATTCAATCAGCATGATTTCGGAAAGCACAGGCTTGCCCGAGGATGTCTTGATAAAGATATTCGGCAAATCTGCGAGGATAATATCATTAAAGCCACTAATATAACAATTATCTATTTTGATACAACACAGGCGGTGACCCACATATCAATGGTTGCCGCTTTTTGTTTAATAAAAAATGAAAGAACATGGGAAGATTTAAAGGATTGCTTGTGGTAGTATCGGTGTTGTTGACCGCATCATTATGCGTCAACATACTCCAGTGCAGTAATGCCGGAAAGAAAACAACGAATCAGGACACAGTACGGACTACATATATAGACACCATTCCGTTCTTGAATCCTGTACCCAAAGACAGTACGGTGATACGGTATGTTACGGAGACGTTGCCCGTGACTTGCCGCAAAGACACGATATACGAAGAGAAGGGCGGGAATACAGGCGACAGCGTCAAGGTGACACTGCCTATAACTTCCAAAGTCTATAAGGACAGTACCTATACCGCATACGTGAGCGGATTCCGCGCGAATCTTGACAGTATATTTGTATATCCGAGACACGAGACTGTAACTGTCACAAGGTACAAGGAAAGTCCGCGCCTTGGCGTCGGTATTGCCGCAGGTTACGGTATAGGGAAAGACATGAAACCGACACCTTTCATAGGAATATCCGTATATTATAGGCTTTGGCAGTGGTAGTATCAGCCATCTGGGAACAGTCTTTCGTAGAACTCTCCCTGCCGTCGCACCAAAGCTTCCCCATAGTCCAACCCGTAAACATCGGCATCGTGCCTTGCTATGCGTCGCACACGAGCCTGTGCCGAGCGCGGACAATGTATGGCAATCAGATGCTCCGCCTCGGCAAACAGACGGGCGGAGTATTCATCATTTGGCATCTGTGTCATCAGATTCCTCCTTTTCTGAGTTTATAGATACGAACAATCTCTCGTAGTCATCACAACTGATTTCAAAGCAGTTCTGGCTTATTACTCCGTCAGAATCCCCGAAAACGTAAAACGGGGTATACGGACTGTATGTCTTCAGGACACCCACATCCTTTTTGTTGTCCTGCCTGTGTCTGATATAGTACCAGTAATGAGGTCTTTTGTAACCGGCGCACCATAGCAGCATAAGGACAAATAACAAGAAGAATAACCAGAATAACCATTCCGGCAGGAAAACGTCAGTCAGAAAGAATGTAACCCATGCCGTTACCATTACGGCGAAAGCCTCAAAAGATGTCTTGTAATCAAAATTTTTCATTTTCATAATATGTTTAATATTTCTTATTCCCATGCTTAAATGGGCGGAGTCTGTTATAGCGCATCTTCTGCTCGACGAAGAAGTCGATGTCGATGTCTTTTTGATGGCAGTATGCGATGACGCCAGCAATACAGCAATTCAGTCGGCTGCACAAGGTGTCAGCTTCATACGTAAGCATCCAGCACATCCTGAAAGCGAATTTTGGCAGCTCGTCATTCACTGTAAAAATATTGTCGTCTGTCACAGCCTTTGCAAGGGAAAGGTCGCAATTACGTAGCGCGGCAAGGTCAAGACAGCGTATGATTATGTCGCTAAGCTCATCCTCGACGTTGTTTTTGATATGTGTCTCAAATTCATACTTAAATACAGCATCATCTTTGGCGTATGTTTCAAGTAATGCTTTGAAAAGGTCTATATCCGTGTGCCTGTTATTGCGATCTGCCTGTACAGCTTCGGCTATCTCCGTTATGATAAGCATCAAATAAGTTTCGTCAGGAAGTTCTTCATCATGCCATCCGTGCGCCTTTGCGGTCTCAAAAGCTTTTTGTGATAGTTTCTTTAAGTCCATATTGTTTTGTCTTAATTATGTTTATAGATAGATTAAGCCCGACCGCCACATTTGGCAATCGGGCTTAATGCTTTTTATCGTGAAAGTGGAATTACCTGACATTAATAGTGGATACGGAAACAAAAACCCTGTTTATATGTCCATTCTGTTCTACGCTTTTTACCTTTACAGCGAATTTTTTGTATTTTGAATCATGGAAAACCTTACTGTGTATTAATTTAACATATCCTAATTCCTTATTCTCCTTATATAACTTTACGGCATATTTATCGTAAGGATTACTTGGCTCCAATTTCCATTTTAGCATATCACCTTCTTTCAAAGTTCCGCTAGGAAGCTGCATTTTTGTCAATCCACAAATTTCGCTGGTAAAACGCAAATCCTTTACCGGATAATATTCTGCAAGAAACTCGAATGTGTCTGTCGGCAGAAGTCCTTGCGTTTGGGCAAGCACATAATATTTGTCATCTTTCATCTCAGGGCTTATTTCCCAATAGTCATAATACTTTTGTATATCTGAACGTTCGGTGTTGTTCAACCTCTGTGAAAATATTTCAAGCACGTTGTTATGGTACACTTTTCCTGGGTCTGGAAAATCAGGATACATATTGAATCCCTTTTCCACTGCTTCCTTGACTCCTTCTGACATGTACATGAACCGTACCCCCTCCGTACTATTACGGAGAATTCTTCCGACCTTTATTCTTCTTTCGTTTCTACCTCGTCTCCATACCAAGTAGATTTGTCTTATATATCTTTTCATAATATAATGTTTTTTAGTCTGTTAAAACGTTCGTCAATCAATCTACATATCAATTCTTTCCTGTCATCAGACAAAGCCCAACGTTCGTCAGCTTTCAGTACGTCAGGAAGGCACTTGTCTATGTTAAATACAATGTCATGTATCTTATTTTCATCATAAACGGCGATGACTTGGTTGATTGTATCGGTAACGACTTCGTAATATTTTTCTTTTATTCGCTTTATCAACTCGAAATGGTTTAGCTTTCTCCCACTTTCGTCCCAACGTATTTCAGACTGCCCACGGTTGACAAAACTGTTGAACATTATTTTGTCATTAAGCATTTGCCTTACGGCTCCTTCGTTTTTTTCACGTGCGAGACAGCATCCACTGTCATATATCGGAGCGTATTTACCGACAATTTGCAAAATCCGTATCTTGACGTGGACGTCTAAAGGAACGTTTCCGTTGTTGCCACGCGATGAATCCTGTATCTTCTTGATGCGCTCTTTCAATCTTCCAAGAAAACTTTTTGCCTCCTCCCTTGTTAATGTTTTTTCTTGAAAAGGCGTGATGAACCCCCAGTTTTCTTGATGCCTGTCACTATTCCCTATTATAGAGTCAAAGATAATGGTCCTGATAACATCGTCAATGTTCTTTGACAATCCGAAACTGCTTATGGCCTCTTCAATGAAATGGAAAGTGTATTGTGAATATGAATCTTTGTCTGACGGTCGATAAGTATTGTCGAATCCTGTCAGTAGACTTATACCCTCCGTAAGGCATTCACCGTCTTTTATCATAGACATAGAGAGGCAACCGACTTCATCCTTATGTTTGGCTATGTTATAATCCAGCACATTGAAATTCAGATATTGCCCAACTTTGGAAGCTATGATTTCTGACCAGAACTCAGTCTTGTAGTCCATAGCACCTTTGTGGATAGAGGTTTTGAAATAATATTCAATACCACTATCTGGGTCTATGACAATACATTTGTTCCTGGTACCTTTTGTGTTGATGTAGGGCTTTTCTACCCAATCACTTATATCGTAAAATTTGGCAAAATTCATTTGTTTGCAAAAATAACCATAATATCGGGAAATCGATTACTTTTCATAAACAATATTAGTTATATGAGAACAAACATCTTGCGATTATCTTACTATTTAAATTTTTAACCAATTAATATTTATGCTAAAAATACCTCTATTCCTGTGACGTGCAATTGCTTTCAAGCTCGTTCCAATCCTCGTCGGTAATGTATTTGCGGCATTCTGGATTAAGCTTCAACGCCTCATAGCCGACACGGTTGAGGAAACGCTCGCTCGTCAGCTTCTTCTCTATGATACGGAAGGCGAGCATGGCGTTGGCGTCCTTGTTCAAATCTATGGTTACTCCGCCTTCAGTCTTGCATATCATGTCCGCAGCCCGCTCAAAATGATATAGGGTACGTGACAGCCGCGCGGGATTCATGTATTTGTCAAAATGAATGCCGGGCGCGGCTTCGTCCGCTGTCTTTATCTGCACATCGTAAAGATGCACCGCGTATGCCAGAAGATTGCGGGCGGTCTCGACATAGGACTTAAGCTCCGTTTCGGTCTGTCTGTACTTGTCGAGCAGCGACTTTATGGAGAAGCGCAGGATGTCGACATGCGGCTGTATGTCCCCCTCCACTGTGTCAAGATAGTCATAGAAGAGCTGCGTGCGGTCTCCGAAGTTCTGGATGTGAAGCTTCTCGTAGGCGTAGTACGCCCTCTCCGCTTCCCTGAGGTGACGCTTCAGAGTGAAACGGTAGTACGGTGTCTTCCGTACTCTCTCTATGGCGTCGAACATTGTCTTGCCCGCCACTGTGTTGGCGGCTCCTATAACAAGGTTGACGAGTGAGTTGAGACGCTCGAACACCTCCATCGCGCGCTGGCTGCTCACTGACGTAGCCTGTCTTACGTATGCTGTCATTGCTGACCTCCTTTCTTCAAATCATTCAAAGCCTTGTCATTGCAGCTTTTACAAAACAATCTATTGAGAGTTCCTTTTAGCATGACTAAATAGACATCATCGTCATCCTTGAACTTGCGGTTGCAATTAAAACAACGCCTTTGAACATAAAGCCCTATACTTTCTCTCGACTTGCGAAACTGTCCGAATTTCAAGAATGGCTTATCAACAGCATGTAGCACTCTGTATGTTCTTTTGGTAACCTTAATGACTTCCATCTTCTTCCTCCTTTCCTTCGGGTAATAAATCAGCCAAATACGCGTATTCCAATACATCGGAAAGCGCATATTCAAGATTTGATGTGCTTACAAACGCTATATATTCGTGGAAACAGCCTAATATGTCGAATATCCCAAAGCGATAGCCTCTTTTAGTTTTTGCTATAACCTCAACGTTCCTTGTCAGTTCATCGCCATAGGCCGACGGCTTGTGCCACACGGCGTTGATGCGCCAGTTGGCACCATCTATAAACCCATGTTCATAATACGGCACGTATTTTGGATTGAAGATGCTGTTCTCAATAACACAGCTTTCTGTTGCCGCCTTTTCAATCTGTTCTCTTATCATATCTTATTTGTATTAATATTCTTTCCCTCCATTTTATCTTGTGATTTTAGAGGAAATTTTCCTTGTATTTCCTTTGTTTTCCTTTGCCAAACACTCATTGCCACATCTTCTGCCCACGTCGTACTTATCGCACCATCCGTCTCCGTAGAAGCCTTCGTTAATGAAGTAGATACATGAGCCGCAGTATTTCGCTTTCATTTTGTCTTGTCTTTAAGTTTGAATATAAATTCCATCAGTTGTTTGTTCTGCTGGCGGTACCGCTCAATCTCGGCTTGCAGGAAGTCAATCTCGTTGTGGTACGCCTCACGCTCAAAGTCGGTCATGTGTCCTCCATTCGTAGCATTGCGGCTTTTGCAATGCCGTAAAGGATTGCAGACAAGCCAAATGTCATCAAGGAGCAGGCGAAGTCATACATAAGCCATACGGCAACCGACACACATAGCACGCCGACGAGGATTATTATCTCATTCCTGCTCATTATCATTCCGCTTTTTCATATGTTTTCTCGAAGATGTCGGGCTTGCATGGGTAATACTCGCCGTTCACGCCACGGATGATGTAATCGCCGAGTGAGGCTTGCATCACGCCCTCCAAGGTGTTTATTTCCAATGTCACGGCTTCAATATATCCGCTCTGCGGTTTCTCCATGCACAATGACGTGCTTTTGTCGTTGCTCACGATGTACTTGAACACCGCCGCAACAGGTGCAAAGCGTTTTATCTCTTCTTCGTTATTGCCAGCCCACTGCACGGCTTCGATAACAACCGGTTTCTTTCTGTATTTCATTATTTGTCCTCCTTCACTTCTACAGGCTCACCTTCGACTAACTTATACCAAGTGTCGGACTTTATTGTCTCTCCGTCTACCTTGAACGCCTTGACCTCCTTTATAGGGTACGTTTTACCGTTCCAACAGTCACGTTCCGTAAGGACTATCCAGCAGCCAAGAGCACCCTTTGCCTTGCTGTAAAAACCTGTCACTATGGCAACAGAATCCTTACCCTCAACACTTGCGGCTGAGTAGTTGCCCGTGTTGGTCGCGGCTGACTGGTAGCCCGTGTTGGTAGCGGCTGAGCGGTAGCCCGTGTTGGTGTCCTTGTTGTCGTTCCATTTTACACGGTTTAATATGAATTGCACACCTGCCTTTATAAGACCGTTCAGACCTATCTCTGCCTTGACTTTCAAATGCGTACAGCAGAGTTTGTCGCTTTTTGACTTGTCAAAATCACCGCTGCCCTCGACTTCACAAAATCTGTTCGGTGTTCCTGTATCGTCGCATGGAGCGTAAAAGCCCAGTACATCCATCGGATTCTCACAATAGTGGAAGCCGGTCTTACAGGCGACAGCCTTATCCGTTGAATACTCCTTGCCGGTTTCGTACTGGAAGCCGCGGCACTTCAGGTCTTTGTCAAAACCTTTATAGCCATGAATCGTTTCTGTCTCTTTTTTCATAGTTTTGAATTTTCATTTGTTACGCAACTGTATGAAGCCGTCGGCTTCGTATTTTCTCAGTTCGGCAAGTCCGTCATCCGTAACGGTGACGCTGTTCTCACCGTTTACCGTCATGCCTTCTACGATGCCGAACCGCTGCCGGATATTGTCTATTATGCGGGCGTTCTCCGTTGCCCAATAAATTGTGATTTTCATATTGATTCCTGGTTTTCGTTTTCTACTTGCGCTATCGCGCGGAATATCTCGTATGCCACAGCTGGCACCCATGAGTTGCCCAAAGCCTTTATGGTTTCCGCCCTCCACTTAGGAAAGGTGATACCAGCCAGTCTGCCGGGAATCCCATCATCTCCTGTACAAACAGGGGATTGAGTCGGGAAACCGCGCCATCGGTCGGCGGGCAGACTTGCATCGGCAAATCCATATTCTCGCCCTTGTAGGCCCGTCCTTGCGCCCCTTTCCAGTCGCGTGCCGTCGGTGTCGGCAGCAAGTTGCTCAAGGCCATTGCCGTAAGTCCCTTGCCCATTTGGCTGTCGGGGTTGTATTTCGTCGTGTATTTCTTGCCCTCCGCAGCGTTCGGCGTAGGAAGAAGCTCCAGCGGATAGAACTCCGTCCTGCCGTTCTCGCCCGACCTTTTCAAGCCCTGCGTCATTGCGGTGGGCAGCAATCCAAATCCTGTCCCTCCTGTGGGGCGCTCCGACGGCACAAGCCGGAATAACAAACGGCTGGACGGCATATCCCGCACGCTCAAGACCCTCGCAGATTTCGTCGAGGGTGAACCGCTGCTCTTTTCGGTATATGTAATTCTCCTCGAATAAATCATCTGTGCGTCCCATTTCAGTCTCCTCACCGGGCTGTACCATCGAGAGAAGCCCAGCAACGTTCTCACCAACGACCCAAGAGGGCTGTATCTCCCGTATTGCCCGTAACATTTCAGGCCAGAGGTAACGGTCATCATCCGCTCCCTTCCGCTGTCCTGCACAGCTGAAAGGCTGGCAGTTGTGGACTGCGATTCCGTATACATTGTATGAATGTTCTTCATTTACTGACAAATTAAAAACTTCGTTGACTTCTTGTTCTTGATGAATGGATTTCACATTGCACCAGACAAAGCCGTCCTCATAAAAGCCGTAACGACAGTTATTGGATATTGTTACGCAATATTGAGGTCGTTCGTTCACTTCACGCCCTTCAATCAGACAAATGCGTTTACAGGTCTTTTTACTTATACTTACAGGACACAAATAAGCGTCACGCGCTATCTGCGCCATGTCCTGTGCCAGCCTTTCGCTGACAGTGGTAATACATTGCGCACCATTGGCTTTTTTGTAGCCGTCGACAAACCATCCTTCAAGCAACGCCTTCTTACGTTCCCTGTCAAGAATGAAACATTGGGGAGACAAATGCTTGCCATAAGCATACCTGCCAAAATCATGCAGAAAATCGCACAGCCACTTGTCGCAGATGATGCAACGGTATGTGGATTTGTCCTCCGATAGCGTATATTTGTAACCTGCGGCTTGGATTATGTGGTGAAGCCTCGCGATGTTCTTCTTGCCACAACAGATGACAACCTTGTGGTTCCGACCATTCACCCTACCACTCCGCAGGGAATCTTGTATCCATCCGTCGGCCAGCCATGTGCCTACAAGTTTCCAAAACGCCTTGGTGTGCGAGGTGTCGTTACCTTCAAATACAGGATAGCCGACCTTGTCGCCTTTTCTTATTTCGGACGCTTTCACGTACCCAGCAGCAAGATGCCGTATCTTCCCTACGCTTTTCTCGTAATACCTTTCCTTCCGCCTGATAAAGAACGGATGATTGGGCGTGCATTTTAATTCCTCGTACATACCTTGCGCCCTCATGTAGACTATCTTGTCCGCATGGTGGTGCATAGTACACTCAACGGGGTGGTAAGTCTTATCGGTCGTAAGCACCTCATCACCAACTTTGACTTCATCAATCGGAACGAAGCCACGCCTTGTCAAGACGGGCGTTCCAGCTACGAAACACGGGAATCCTGCGGTGAGCACGTCAACCTTACCTTGCCACGGTGTGAAGTCTGTCTTTGTGATGTCTTCATAACTTATCGAATTAGGGTACCAGTATTCAAGCACGCGGCGCGGAAATTCCTGTATCTCACAGTGGAAGAGGTTTTGCCAGCCCATCCACGTCGCGGCAAGCTCCGCCCCGCCAATGCCGCTGAATAATGATGCGTGTGTATTAATCATCGCCTTCAATAGGTTTTGTGTTAAGTCTTTCATGTTCTTGTTTCTTTTTGAGACATCCGCGCACTTGCGGCAGTTCCTTGTAGCGTGCTATACGCCATGCATTATAGGCACGCAGCCCCAATATGGAGACAAGGTCACACGTATTGTATTTCGACAATGCGGAAAAGACACTCTCCGCATGTGTCATGAAAGAACGGAGCTTCCGTATTTCACTTTCCTTCATAGGCGGTACGTCTGATTTGTAAACGGTATAATATACATCATCTCACGCAGCCTGTCCGCTATCCGTTCTCCGTAACGGTCCTTTATCTTCTTCGGCATGATGTTGGTGGTGAACATCGTGTACAGCTGCATGTCGTAGCGTGCCATAAGCAATTCCACCGTTGGTGTGAGTATGTTTCCGTACGACATAACTTCCGCCGGTTCGCAGCCGATGTCATCAATGGCAAGGAACTCATCGTTGCACAGAATCTTGAAATCACTGCGGTTTGCATAAACCGTCGCAATATCTGTCGCCTTGATTTTCCTGAAGTGTCTGTCCTCATTGCCCATGAGGTATGACGTGAGGTTGCATATTGCCGACATTAGCGTCGTCTTGCCGTTGCCCACCTCGCCGCAGAAGGCTATGCCGAACTTGTCCGTCGTGGTCAGAGCCTTAGCCGCATACCACACGTGCGTTTTTGTATGCTCATCAAGGATGAACTTTCCGTTACGTGCCTCCACTTCGGCTGAATACGCCGCCGTAATCAGGTCATATGCCTGCCGCGTGGTGACGTCCAGCTTAAAACGTGGAGCAGTAGTCCTTCTCATCAGAAGCCGCGATTTCATAGCCGCGACGTCTATCTTCATGTCCTTTGGTATTGTCTGCATCTTTCTGTTTTTTTAAATCCCTGTCACGCCTGCCGCGCAGCCAGTTGTTGAAATGCCGCTTGAAGTCGTCAGCGTTGTCGTGCGTATGCCCGTAGCACCTGCAATCGAGCATGAACTCGTCGCACTTGGCTCGGAGCATGTCGGGAGGTATTCTGTAGAGCCTTTGCATGTCCTCAATCCATTGGGGTGACGACATGACTTCATCGGCGTAGCTTTCCTCGCGCACACGCATACGCGCATTATTATCTTCAAGCATATTATATCTTTCTTTTTTTTGTAGGTCGGGGGTTGGACGGGGTTGGGTCAGGGGGTTAGACGCAATTCCACGTAACCCACTGTCTGTCAGTTCGCTTAGTTGGGTCACAGGGTTAGGTCGCCCGCCCTCTTCTGGCAGGCTTGGCATAGGGTTGTATCTGTCAAAATTTACAAGCGTTATGACGGTAGTCCCCTGCGCCGCGTCAGTGGTTATCATCTTGGCGCGGCGAAGTTTTCCGAGAAACGATTTCACCCACCTTTCGGAACGTCCCCATTTCTTTGTGAGGAACTTTACGGATGCAGGATATTGTCCCCTCGTCCACGTAACTTCGTAGCACCCGATGCGCGATGTTATCGCCGATGGCTCAAATCGTGCCGACTGTATCAAGTCGAGCCACGCTTCGCTCTCGTTAAAAGCCCGGGTCGTCCTCCATATCTCGCTTGCGAAGAAACGACGGCTCAGTGTTATATATCCTTTGTCCATCATGTCATTCCAAATAGTCCTCAACTGTTTTACGGAACTCTATCAGAGTCCTCACTACCACGTACCTCGCCCCGATTGCCTCCAGAGCCTCCTGGTAGGCTTTCTGCCGCTCTGACTGTCCGTTCCTGCCGTATTTCAATTCTATGGCAAGGAACGGACATTTTCCTCTCGGCACGAGCAGCACGAGGTCAGGGAAACCGGCACGCACGCCCATCGCCTTGAATTTCGCCGCCTCGCTCGCGTTGCGGAAGCCGCCGTTGGGCGAGTGGTGCAGGTAAAGGCTTATGTCCTTGTGCGTGTAGTCGAACCACGCCACGCACGCCTTCTGCAAGCTGTCCTCGTGGTGATGCTGCGGTCGGTATGTGCGTGGCGCGGTGTATAGGCGTTTCAGTTCGTCGAACCGCATGAATGTTTGGTTGCGTTGTAAAGAACATATCCAGTTAACGCCATTTTGACGATTCTTTCAATATCGGTGTCCTCCGACATGGCGGAAGCAATAAGGGATGACAAATCAATGCCTTTACGTACGCAAGCGGACATCATATTCTTGCCGTCAGGTGACGTGTTATCTTTTGCAAGGAAGATAAATATGCTGCCAGTTTCTTCCTGCCATTTCTTTATGGTTTCGGTGATTTCTTGCAGTGTCATAGTCGTCATTTTAAGAGTTCAAGTATTCTTGTCTTTACGATGCCGTCAAGACGCATATCCTGCAAGCCCTGACGCATGTATTCGTTTGCCTTGGCAGTAGCCTCGGAGAGGTCGTCGGCACGGATGAGCACATAATATTTAAGCTCTTTCTCATTTCCATGCTCGTCAACGGAGATGTCTGCTATTGTTGCCCTGAAGTAATATTCCTTTTCTTCATTCTCATTGACGATTTCACGTATGTTTGAACGTCTTATAGCCACAACGTCACCGTCAAGATTGTAATCGGAATACATCTCCATCCCTTTCCGCTCAGCCTCCGCGAATGTAAGGCAGTCCGTGATATAGCGTTCATTTGTCTCTTTTTCCGTGCCGTCATCTTTCATGCGGGTCACACGGTCTGTAATTTCGTAATACATGATGTTGTTGATTTTAAAATGGTAATTGTCCTTCCGCATCCCCTTGCTCATGCAGGGAATCCTGCGGGTCGTTGTCTGTACTCTGTGCCTGTGTGCGCTCACTGTTCCCGTAACGCTCTATCCTATAGCCGCGTATCGAGTTGAAATACCTGACATCTCCGGTCTGCGCGTCATTCACCTCCCTGCCGTTGATGTCGAACGACACCACGACCATATCGCCTTCCTTAAAGCTGTCAAGGGTTTTCATAAGCTCTCCTGAAAACTCTACACTCGGATAGTTGTCGAATTTCTTCTCGCCTGTATACTGGTCATAGCGCGAGGCGTCGAGGACAAGCGTGCGCTTGGTGAACGTCTTGCCCGACTTGCCCGTTATCTGCTGTTCGGACGTTATCTTGCAGACACGTCCTGTTATCGTGTTTGCCATATTTATGGGTTTGGTTTATAAAATCCTTGGAAACGTACAAGTCCGAAGTATTCGGGACTTTTTATCAGTCCGTCGCCCTTGCCGTTCAATGTCTCAGCCCCTGGTTCGTCGAGTACCACTTTTGAGTCTATCTCTTTAGGCACGCGGAAGCATACAAGCACAGGGAAGTTCACCTTCGCGTCACCTGTTATGACATTGGCGGACGCACGCTGCGTCGCGGCGATTATGCGGAAGCCGAGCGAGCGTCCCTTCTGCAACAGCATTTTCAGGTTCTCCTCGAGCGATTTGAGCCTTCCTGTCGTCCTCAGTTCCATTTTTGGGACAAGCATGCCGAAATCCCCTTTCCGCTGCCCTACCTCGACCATTTCCTTTATGTCAAGCTCCACACCCGACTTTGCCGACGCCACCGCATCCGCGAACTCGTCGAACACTATCAGTTTAAGCTGATGGACTCCGGTTCTTGCACGGCTCTGCATGTCTTCGACGCATAGCCGCATCTGCTCCTCTATGTCCTCTATCTCATTGTAGACCTTGACTCCGGGACGCGAGGCGTAACCGCAGAACTCGTATTTCGGGTCGAATATCGTTATGTCATTAATGCCTGCCTCAAGGGCGTATTCGACAGTACTTATTATACTTACGGATTTTCCGCTGCCTGTGGCTCCGCATATAAGCATGTGCGGTGTGGCATGATTGTGGATGTCCCAACATATCACATTTCCGAAATTGTCCACACCGAGAGGTATGCGGTTCTTGTCCTCAAGGTATTTCACGTCCCAATACAGGATGCCTCCGCCCTTTACCGGAGCCTCGACGGGAAGGTATGACTTGCCCTCGTAAACCACGAGGTTGTCACCTATTCTCACTGATGGCACATTGAGGGCATTGGCTATATCGAGCCTGTATTTCGAAATCTGGCTGATTTTCACTCCCGCGCTCGCCTCAAGCAGATAGGTGCACGAGGAATGCCCCTGCATCTCGTGAGCCACCTGCGTGAGTATGCCGAACGTACGCAGCACATGCTCTATCTTTTCCGGATTGCTCATATCTGTATCTGTTAAATCATATTGTATGAATGATGCCGCCTTTTTCTTGAAAAGGCTTATTGTCTTGGGGCTTATCACGGCAAGGGACGCGTCGCGTATCTTGCGCTGGCGTCTTGTGATAAGTTCTTTCTTATTCTCGGGTATGTCGAAGTCTGACACCTCGGCTATCATGGTCTTTGCCCAGAAGCTGAACAGCGCGCCACGGTCGCAAAGGCTGTCCGTGTCGTTGGCGACAAACACATAGTCCGGGTCGGACACAGCCTCCACCATACGGCGGAGCGGCTCGTAAAGCAACGCCTCATAAAGGCGGCGGCTGTCCGTATCCATAGTCATGACCTGTCTTGCGAGTTGCGGAGAGCCGTTCTTGTTCACGCTTTCCTTGTTCTCAACGAACCATACCTCATCCGCAGTAATGCCCTCCTTAGCCTCGTAGGCGAGAAGATAAGTCACCGCCTGCTTGCCGCAAGTGAAGGCGACCTCCTCCTCATCCGTATAGCGTGAGCGCGTCTTGTGGTCCACTATTATCACACGTCCGTCCTTATGTCGGAACACAAGGTCTATTACCGCATTGCACGGCAACGGTATATCCACACCGTTGACCGTAAGGAACTCGCGGCAGGAAAGCTCCACACCGAGAACTTCTCCGATGGAATCAGTATAGACCGTGCGCTCACCGTAGAAATTGCGCAGCAATGACGATACGGACTTGAATGCCTTGATACGGCACTCCTCTACCGTGGGACATGTCTTTGACGGCTTCCACTCGTTCGCCGGAACATTGTCTATGTAAGAGAAGGCTGACTCCTCCAGCTCGGGCAAGGAAATCTCCGTGCCGCCCTGCTTCAAGGTTGTGAAGTACAGCCTCAATGATTCGTGGTAGGCGTTGCCCGCTATGGACGAGACGCTGCGCTTCTCCTTGTCGTAGTAGACATACTGCTTCTCAAAGGATTTCTCGTTGCGCGCGAATGTCGCCACCTTAGAGTACGACCACGAGTCAATGAGGTAATGGGACTGCAGCTCTTCTATCTGCTCACGGCTGTATGCGGCGTATCTGTTCATAACAGTTTCGGTGTTTCATCCTTCTTTGCCCTGACAGCCCTCTTCTGCTCCTGTACAGCCTCCTGTCTTGCCTCCACGGCGACATCGTTGCTGTCGTTGTCGGCATAGACCACGTCGAAAGAGTTCAGCTCGAGCACGTCCTCTGAGATATTGTCGGTATGTTTCGGTGCGCTGACTGACTGGTCGAAAGTGATTGCCGTCTGCAGGGCATACGATATGCTCTTGGGCGCATATTTCGCGAAGAGGGCTTTCAGGACTGTCTTTCTCGCCATTGTATCATAGTCTGTCGACCATGGGGTGCTGTACCCCTTGCTGTAAGCCTGTGAGAATCTCCTGGCATGCCTCTCCACCTCTTCCTTGCTCCAGTAGATGGTCTTGGAGAAGCCGTTGGTAAGGTCGAAGCGTGCCATGTAGCCGATTACAGTATCGGACTTCTTCGCGTCCTCGTCAAAGACGTATTCTCCTGTAAACTTGTTCTTCTTCACGAGCTGTCCTTCATACACAACTTCATCAATTATGTTCCTGAAGACTCCGCTGCGCTCGGCAAGCTCTATAAGCCCCTTGTAGCCTATCTGGAACTGGCACTGCCCTTTATAAGGGACGATATATGCCATGCCGAGCGTGGGCACAATCGGAAGGTCAAGTGTCGCGGCTACCATAGCCGCTCCCAATATGGTGGTGGGATTGCAGTCACGCAGCTGCGCGCTGCCTGTCGCTATCGATATTACCGAGCTGGCGAAAGCGGCGGCTTTCTTCTCCGTTCCGAGACACTTGCTTATCTTTGCCATTACAGCCGGGCTGTTCATAAGCGACTGGATGCTTGAATGTTTCTGTGCGGGAGCGGCTGTGGCTCCCGTTGCCGTTGTAGTGTTGTTCATAAAATTGTATTCTGGTTGGTTTGTATGTTCTGTGCTAATTAAAACATCACGCGTCTGTTGAAAGGAAGCCTGATGTCAAGAATCCGGCACGGCTCGACTCCGAGCGCGTCACACACGGCACGCGGGATGTCATCCTCTCCGTATGCCCGGACTGTTACGCCGCGCGTGGCGTCTCCGCCTGTGTCGTCGATGTATGTCACCGTGACGTCGCACTCGCGTTCCTCCGCCTCGGGCATGTTCCATGGCGCGTAAGGGCAGAAGTCTGCGCCTGCCGGGACGTTGGAGCTCATCGCGCGCCTCCTTTCCCGGAGGACTGTGTCATACGCAGCCACGCGCGGTACATGCCACGCCATGAGGTGAATGTAAGGAATATGAGTGACACGGCGAGTGCTGTGACGTCACCGCTAAGCAGCGCGTGGACAGTGCCTGACGCCACGCATGCAATTGGAACCACGGATTTGTTCATATATATGTAGGTTTTGCTATTTTCATGAAATCTGCCGTGCCTCACGGCAAAGCAGACTGGTATGATATGAGTAAAAATAGACATGAATACATCTTGCCTCGCGACAAGGATGTAAAGAAATCGTGAGTCCCTCCGGACTCTCTGTCTTACAAACTAAAACTTTGCATATGAGCATATGTATTGTTCCCGTGCGTGTTCCGGTGTGGACGCTTACAACCCTCACAAAAGGGTACGGGAATTTGCACACACTGAGATTAAATCGCCAAATAAAACCTTGTTCAAAACATATGTGTGTGCAATTTATTAGTATCTTTGCTGTGCCAAATAAAACTTATGAAAGCAAACAGAATATCCGACAACATTTACGTAGCCGAAGACCCCAAATTTGGAACGTATAATAAACATATTGTACATAGGCTGCTGCAACAAGTACAAATAGACTTTTCCAGTTGGATAGGCACCCAAGTTTTTACCACAAGCAATTGCATCATATGTTATCAGGACGGGCATCCTGAGATTTACAGTATGGGGGAAGCCGGACACCGCATATGCCTGCATGTGAAAGGAGATGACTTGTGGCGATGGGTATATCAATTTGCCCATGAATACTGCCATCACCTCATAAACGGGAACACGTCAGGTAATGTTACCGGCTTGATGTGGTTCGAAGAGACTATTTGCGATTTGTCGGCAATCTGCCATTTAGATAGGCTAATTGCTCTTTGCGGTGTTCTTCGGATAGATAACCACGTAAAGGATTGGATTGTGAGCTGCCGCAATGCAAACCTCGGCACCGTTCAAAGTAACTGTCGGGAATATCTAAAACAAAATCTGGATAAACTCGGACAACCTTTGTACCAACGGGGAATTTACTCAAATCTATCAACGACGATGCTGCCTCTCTTTCAGAAGAATCCATGTCTGTGGAAGATAATCCTTCATTTCGGGGACATGCGACGCTGGTCGTCGCTTGACGCTCTTTTCCGTCATCTCCGGAATACTGCGGATGATAGCTATTCTCTTTCATTGGAAAAGCTTAAAAGATTGCTGATTGGTTAGTTCCCGTCCCGGTAAGTTCAACCGGGCATGGAAGGCGTATCTTCACGGGAAATGCACGCCGCATGATTAAAAACTGTCACATCTAAAATCAAAATTTTGTCGCGTGCTGTATTTTCATTACCTTTGTAACCGTCACATCTAAAGTCAATAGAATATGAAAGATAATAAATGGTATGTCGAAAAAGCCAAAATGCTGAAGGAATCCCTTGATGAAGCCTTTGACAATATCAAGTCTGATTATACACAAGGTTTCGATTATGAATCCACCTTCTATGATGACCCCCTATATAAAGCAAAAGACATTATGCTTCATTTTATACATTTAGTATATTCTTATGATAGCGGTATGCCTCTAAATAAAGAAGTCGGTGAATTAAGGGATGAATGCCTAAGCACAGATAGACCAAGTCAACATAAATATATAAAAAACAAAATCAAATATTATATAGATTTCTTCATTGAGTATCTGACAGACTTTGACGGGACGGAAGATGCACACCGGACATAAGTGCCTTATACTCTTTATAATGCATTTTTATTAACTCAGGGAGTCTTACAAGTTCTTCCGCTGACTCGATACTCATATTGTCTATTGTCAGCGAAAATGAGGTGTCGTATACACCCGTTTCGGGGTAGTTGAACTCTATCTTTACTTTTTTCATAATTGTATATTATTATAGTTTATCAATCAGTTCCCCGCGCCCTCTTCGGGAGCAGTGCCATAGCGCACAGCGCGGGGATATTCATATATTACAGTACATAGCGTCAGCCGAAGCGGTCGCCCACACCGCACCCTTTATAACCTTTCCCCTAACAAAATAACAGGGACGGACTCATTTCGTAGCATTTAGCCAAGACTGAATTGTTCGTTCAAACCGACGTGCGGAGTTTTACATACCGCACGCTTGTCACCGTATAAGACAGGCGACAATCTTGATTATATTTTAAAGAGGCGGTGTTCTCGCCTCATTTTTTATTCCAGCCCTACTCGTAGTCCTCGCCACGGGGTCATGGATTGCCGTCTCGTCCGTGGCTTCTACTTTCGTATATCAATATGTCAAAGAACGTCCTGTCACGTTGCGCCGCCGACGCGCTCGAAGCGTAATGACGGCCTTACTGTCCGGCGGCTCAGGCATGCCACCCTCACGGGCGGCATACGCATGATGTTTTAACTTTAGTTTATGGAAATACTTCTTGGCACCGCCGTGCCTGATTCTTACAAAATATTGTTGACGAAATCTATTGATTTGTCTATTGCATCGTCCACCTCTTTATGGAACTTTTTATCATGATCATAAAGGAACAGCACCACATCACGTTTTCGTGTGATGTACCCGGGATTACACCGCATCGCCTTAGCCAGCCTGTCGCGCACGTTGTTGCTCATCTTATAACCTGATATGGCATCGGGCGCATAGAAGTACATCATCACGGTGCATACCACGATCCTGTTATATCTTCCGGTCAGAAATTCGGCAAGCTCACGCATGACGGTATGCGGCAGGCATACAAGGTCATCCCTCTCATCGAGCAGTTGCTGGTTCTGTTCCCTCAACCGCGCCTTAGCCCGTATGTATTCCCATTGGTTCACTCAGAATCCTTTCTTTTTTATACGACTTTCCATATAGTACGGCTTATGACCTATATAGCCGTCAGGCACAAGATAGCCGGTCTTACGCCACCGCCATAACGTGCCCGTTGTCACACCGAGCATGGAGGCAGCCTCCCTCAATGTCAGTCTCGCGTCTGACGGCTCGGAGGACTCCATAGCTCCCCTCACCTCCTCGGCTACGGACAGCGCGAACTCCTTCAGGTCTGCCGGAGTGACCGCTATAATCACGTTCTGTCCGCTATCCAACAGCTCCCTGATGTTCATAACTCCCTCCTTACCGTGAAATAGTCGTTGCCGCTTATCGCCGACAGACGGAAGCTGTAGCCTTTCTTGTTCAGTCTCGACACAACGCCCCTCGTCGACTGTACTGCCATGTCGCTGTACTTGAACCTCGCCTCCGTACCCGGCTTTATCGAAAGCAGCGTGTCATTTATAGACAATGTTTTCTTGTAAATTACTTGTGTTGTCATATTTAATTATTATCTTTGCGGTATAACGTTGATTTACGAATGCAAATGTACAAACATTGTTTGTTTTATAAAAATAAAATACATACTTTGTTTGTTATGACTCTCAATTTTAACACTTGAGATATTTTTAATTGATTATAATTAAGTAAGTATGGAGAAGGAAATAAAATACAGATGCAATTGGGCGGTGGGGCTTAGCATTGCATCTATTTTGGCAAGCATTGTTACCTTGTTGGTTTGGCTTTGCAATTATCAGCCCGTAACATGGTCACTGCTCGACTTCGCGTCATCTTTTATCTCTATGGCCATTGCCGCATTCGTCATTGCACAGATATTCCATACGTTTTCTCTTTTGTCTAAGATTGACGATAAAAACGCAAGGCTTCTTGGCCAGGTAAAGGAAGAGAACGACAGGCTGAAAGCTGACATTACGAAGCATTTGAAAGACAGAATGGTAAGTTACGACCACAATGTGCAAGCCACCGTCTACCAAATCAACGCCGTCAACACACATTTCGTCAATCAAGACTATCAAAACGCCCTTGAATTACTCATGGACGCACTAAACGAAGCCAATATTGCGAAATCGGGCGACTTCCCGGAAATTGAAAATCCGGCAGCAGGCATCTTGTCTTTCATAACGGCCATAAGAAATTTAGACCCGCCTATAAAAGTAAGCGAGGAAAAAGCGGCTGTATATTGCAAAATCCTCGCTAAGACAGGAACAGACGAGGCTATAAGCCTAATAAGCTACATTCAGAAAATACGAAATATGGCAGCAAGCTCAACGAACACCAATACCGTTACGCCAAATAATGCAACTAAGAAATAGCCGGGATGTCCCGTTACGATAGACTTGGTTAATGCACCAATTAAAACGAAAAGACATGGGATGTTTGCAACGACAAGCAGCCATTTGTTGTAATTATCCATACAAATATGATTTAAATTATTATTTGAGTATAATTATGAATATGCCACCCTTCTCCCTCACCTCTATATAAAAAGAGGTGGAGTTAAGCCCGTCGGTGGTGGCTTGCCGTCGGACTGGTGCAGACAGACCCTCGCCCTCATCGAGTGCCGCGTTCTTTTCTGTGAGTCTCCTGTTGTCGGTGGCGAGACAGAGCAGGAATTTTTCACGGCAGGACTGCCTTACACAAGAGCCATTTTGTCTCGCCGCTGTCTGAGGAGGTCGGCACGGTTGGCACTGATAGAACCGATTGCTTATAAAAAAGCCCCGTAACTGGTGCAGCAATTACGAGGCTTGATATATAAACCCTCAAATGAGGAAAGTTTAATCGCTTTGTACGTAACATCTGCACTGTTACGGCGCAAAGATACAAACTTTGTTTGTAAAAACATACAAAATTTATGGGAAAATTATTATTAAACACCTCTGAAATGCCTTTGACCAACAGAAAAATTTATGAATTGGTCATAAAAGAGAATGGAGGAAATGTTTCCGCTTTCGCAGATTGTATTGGTGTTTCACAGCAGAGTTTTGATAGAATATTTAAACCTGATACAAGAAACAACAAGTATCCGTCTGTATCTGTGGCTATAAAAAAAGCCATAAAAAATAAATTCGGCGTGTCCGATGTTTGGTTTGTTGACGATTGCGAAGACACAACCCAACCCGTCATCAGTCTCAACAGCGGCACACCATATTATAATGTCGATTTTCTCGGCGGCTTCGACATGATATTCAACGACCAGACGATAAATCCGGAGTATTACATCCAGTTCAAGCCGTACGAGAAGGCTACGTGCTGGTGCAACATCACCGGTCACTCGATGGAGCCGGAGATAAACAGCGGCGACATAATAGCCCTTCGCCGCATAGAGGACTTCTCATTCATACCTTACGGTGAGATATACGCCATAGTAACGAAAAACGACATGCGTACGGTCAAGCGCATAGGTCCGTCGGACAATCCCGACAACTACACGCTCATACCGACAAACAAGTCTCCGGAATACGGTGTACAGGAACTTCCGAAAGCAATGATAATTGCGATTTTCGAGGTCATGGGATGCATGAAAAGGCTCTGAAAAAACAGTTGGTAGCCCTATTGTAGCCAATAAAAACAAAAAGAAAATTCCAAGCATCTGATTTTCAGACGTTTGGAATTTTCTTACGTGGAGCTGGAGGGAGTTGAACCCTCGTCCAAACAGGGAAACCATACGCTTTCTACACGCTTATTCCGGACTTCGGTTTTCGTGCTGCGGCAAGACCCGGACCACCAACCACAACCTTATCCCCTTAAATTTCACCGCAGCGGCGGGGCACACCACGGCTATTCCCGATTTTACCGCACCGCCTGTTCGGAACGCTTCGGGACAAGAGCTTCCGGGCGATGTCTCGTCCTGTCACCTTGTGACGGGATAAAGCCAGTAACCTACTGTACTTCGATTAGGCAGCGAGAGCGTAATTGTTTTCGCCAGATAAATTTTCGACTGCTGATATTATGGAGCCGGCAGACGAGGCTCCGCGTGCTTACATACCATTTCTGCCCGCTGTCAAATCCGGTCAGCCCCGGCATGCCATGCACGGTCTTGCCGACCGCGCACGTTCACGGCAATGGCTTTAAGCCAATGTCCGACGTGTGCAAAGATAACAAATATTTTGTTCACGGCAATGATTTTCCATCTTTTTCGCGTCATTATGGCACACAGGATAACATTTCTTGATAAAATTTACTTACCTTTGCAACAAAATCGCGCAAACGGAGTTATATTATCAGAACAGAAAACAAAACAGGAAACCAATGATTGAAGAAACACCGCAGGACGGAATGGGACGCACCCAACGCGCCATAAAGAGAGCGACCGACATAGTGTGCTCTGCCGTAGGTCTGGTGGTGCTGTCACCGGTATTTCTGCTTATCATGATTCTGATGAAATGTCAGAAAAACGGTCCGGTGTTCTTCCGGCAGATAAGGATAGGATACGGAGCGAAGCCGTTCGTGATATTCAAATTCCGTACAATGAGCAGCGTGATAGAGGAGAACGGACCTCAGCTCGTGGCACGGTGCGACAACACCAACTCCACACGCCTCGAGCAGTTTCTCCGCGGGCACCATCTCGACGAGCTGCCGCAGATGTGGAACGTGCTCAGGGGCGACATGTCGCTCGTCGGTCCGCGCCCCGAGCGCAAGTATTTCATCGACCAGATAATGGCAGTAGACAGCAGCTACAGCATAATATACCGCATGCGGCCCGGTCTGACGTCGGAAGCCACCCTGTACAACGGCTACACCGACACGATGGAGAAAATGATAAGGCGCCTGCACATGGACATCGACTACTACCGGCGCCGCTCCCTATGGCTCGACTTCAAGATTGCGGCGAAGACCGTGATATGCATCGTCACAGGAAAAAAATTCTGATATAAACATATGAAGAAACTTATCGCATTAGTATTCCTCATCATGCTCATCCCCGTATGTGCGTCGGCACAGTCGTCAATGACCGACGAACAGGTGCTCGAGTTTGTGGTTGAGGAACATGAGAAAGGTACATCCCAACAGCAGATTGTCACAAAACTGATACAACGAGGCGTGAACATCCAGCAGATAAGGCGCGTCAGAAGCAAATACGAGAAACAGATAAGCAGTCAGGGACTGGGCTACGTTGCCGACAAGGCAATGGACGACGCGGAAAACAGAATGCGCACAAACAACGGCAAGAACAAAAAAGACGACGACGAAAGCCGTACATCACTCACCACCCGCGACAACTACTCCAACTACAGGATATACGACGACATGGCGCCCGTGCAGCAGTATAACGAGAGCGACCCTACGTTCCTGCAGTTCCAGAACGAGCTGGGACTCATCCTGCCCACCGACACGGCGACAATGCTGAAGCAGCTCATCGCCGAACGCGAGAAGATGAAACGCAGGGTGTTCGGACGCGACATATTCAACAACAAGAACCTCACATTCGAGCCGAACATGAACATCGCCACACCGCAGAACTACATTCTCGGACCGGGCGACGCCGTCATCATAGACATATACGGGGCATCACAGAAAGTGATAAACTCAACAGTGTCTCCCGACGGCGACGTTACCATCGAGGGGTTCGGACCAATACAGGTGAGCGGACTCACCGTGCAGCAGGCAAACGCCCGCATAAAATCGCAGCTCGGAGCACGCTACAGCAGCAGCAAGGTGAGACTTACGCTCGGGCAGACACGCACGATAACAGTAAACGTGATGGGTGAGGTGGCTCTCCCCGGCACTTACACGCTGTCGGCTTTCGCCTCCGTGTTCCACGCTCTGTACATGGCAGGAGGGACGAACGACATCGGTACGCTCCGCAACATCAAGGTATACCGCAACAACAAGCTCGTGAGCAAGGTCGACATATACGACTATATACTCAACGGCAAGCTCACCGGCAACATCAGACTTGCCGACGGCGACGTCATAACCGTGGAGCCATACGACTGCCTTGTGAACATCACCGGAAAGGTGAAACGCCCGATGTACTACGAGATGAAGAAGGACGAGAGTGTCGGCACACTGCTGAAGTATGCAGGAGGATTCGCCGGTGACGCCTACCGCAAGGCTGTGCGGCTGGTGCGCAAGACCGGACGCGACTACTCGGTTTACAACATCACCGAATTCGACATGAACACATTCCATGTAGCCGACGGCGACTCTGTGAGCGTGGACTCCATACTCAACCGCTACTCAAACATGGTTGAGGTGAAAGGAGCCGTATTCCGCCCGGGCATGTATCAGGTGGGAGGCGACATAACAAGCGTGAGGTCGCTCGTCGAACACGCCGAAGGAGTGAAAGAGGATGCGTTCACTGCCCGTGCCGTGATGCACCGCATGAAGGAAGACCGCACGCTGGAGGTGCTGAGCATCGATCTGGACGGCATAATGAAAGGCACCGTGCCTGACGTTCCGCTCAAAGAGAACGACGTGCTCTTCATACCCACGAAATCAGAAAGACAGATGCAGCGCACCATCACCATACACGGTGAGGTGAACTATCCGGGCATATACCAGTATGCCGACAACGAGACGATAGAGGACTTCATCCTACAGGCTGGAGGACTGAAGGACGCGGCATCCACGGTGAAGGTGGATGTGGCGCGCCGCATAAACAACCCCAAGGCCCTGCGCCCCGACAGCGTCATATCGCAGACATTCACTCTGGCTCTGAAGGAAGGATTCGTCATCGACGGACAGCCGGGCTTCACGCTCATGCCGTTCGACGAGGTTTACGTCCGCAAGAGTCCCGGATATAACGAGCAGCAGAACGTGGAGGTGGAAGGCAACGTGATGTTCGCCGGCACCTATACGCTCACATCCAAGAACGAACGGCTGTCTGACATCATCAGAAAAGCGGGCGGACTGAACGACCGCGCATACGCCGAAGGAGCGCGCATAGAGCGCAAACGCACACCGGAGGAGCAGATGAGAGACGAGACTCTGCTCAAATTGGCGAAGGCGCAGAGCGGTGACACCATCGACGTTAAGAAGCTCGACATCGGCACCACATACCCCGTGGGAATAGAACTTGACAAAGCTCTCAAGGAACCGGGAGGCGACGCGGACCTCGTACTGCGCGAGGGCGACCGCATCATCATACCGGAATACAACGGAACGGTGAAGATAAGCGGCGACGTGCTCTTCCCCAACACCGTGTCGTATGAGAAAGGCAAGAAAGTGTCCTACTACATCGACCAGGCTGGAGGATGGGGCAACAGAGCAAAGAAGAGCCAGACATACATTATATATATGAACGGAACGGTGGCAAAGGTAGGCCATGGCACGAAGGTGCGCCCCGGTTGCGAGATTGTGGTTCCGAGCAAGCCCAAGAGCGACGGCAAGTCTCTCGCACAATGGCTCGCCATAGGCACATCCACGGCATCTATAGCAACGATGATTGCCACATTGGTCAATCTGTTGAAATAAAACCAGCAAGCATCCACTCAAAAGACATTGCAACAAGATGGAAGATATTAAACAAATAGATTTTGTCAAGATTGTCAAGACCATAAGCAAGCATCCTAAGGCATACGCGATATCACTGCCCGTAGCGTTCATACTGTCATGTCTGCTGATAATATGCGTTCCCCGCTACTACCGCTGTACCGTAACTCTTGCACCGGAGATGTCAAATCTTAGTTCAAGCTCGCTGAGTCAGGTAGCCTCATCTTTCGGTTTCGACCTCTCGTCAGCCACAGGCGCAAGCAGCGACGCCATTCTGCCGGAACTCTATCCCGACCTTGTCAACTCCGTCGATTTCAGAACAAGCCTGTTCCCCATACAGGTTGTGACGGCAGACGGCACTCTGCGGACCGACTATTATGACTATCTTCTGAAGCACCAGTCTGCTCCATGGTGGACTGTAGCCATGAACTGGGTGAAGGACATATTCAAGGAAAAGACCTCCGCTGCCGGAAACGGGAAGATAAACCCGTTCAGACTGACAAAGCAACAGAACGGCATAATGAAGTCATTGGAAAAGAAAATAGAGTGCAGTGTCGACAAGAAGAACTACGTGATATCCATAACCGTCACCGACCAGGACCCTCTCATATGCGCCACGATGGCTGATTCGGTGAAAAGCAGGCTGCAAGAGTTCATCACAGATTACCGCACAAGGAAAGCCCGCAACGACCTTGAATATACAGAGAAGCTGTATAACGAGGCTAAGAAAAAATACACACTGTCAAGACAGCAGTACGCATCGTTCGCCGATGCAAACAACGAGCTCATGCTCGAAAGCTACAAATCGAAGATGGAGGACCTTGAAAACGAGATGCAACTCAACTTCAATGCCTACAGCATGATGTCCAACCAGCTCAACGCGGCAAGGGCTAAGGTGCAGGAACGCACTCCGGCATTCACCACATTACAGTCGGCATCAGTGCCCCTGCGTCCCGCCGGACCAAAGCGGATGATATTTGTCGCCGTCGTAACATTCCTCACATTCATAGGCACATCAATAAAGATTCTATATAAAGAAAGAGCATGATATATATATTGCTTTCGGTCTTTTTCCTGACATTCATCGCTTCTCTTTTTGAGGAAAGGACGAAACGGTATAATAAAGCCATATATATATCAATAGGTGTCATACTGTTCCTGTGCGCAGGATTCAAGGAGATAGGATTCGACAACGACTCCGAGAACTACGAGTTTTTCTACAACCACTATGACGATCCGTATGTTCAGATGGCTGTTGAATACTCGTATCTGTTTCTGTCACAGCTGTTCAACAGCTTCACCGACGACGCTCACATAATGTTCATACTCTATTCAGGAGCTGGAATCTTGCTGAAGATGACAGCCATGAAGAGGCTTTCCGAACTGTGGTTCCTTCCTTTGCTCGTATATATGGGCAACTACTACATACTGCACGACATGACACAGATAAGGGCATGTGTGGTTTCCGGTATATTCATGATGGCTATAATACCGCTGGCAGAGAACAGAAAAGGACTCACGGCACTGCTTCTTCTCCTTGGCTGCGTGTTCCACTACTCCACCCTGGCGTTGTTTCCTGTGCTGTTTCTCAGCAACAAAGACATGAGCAAGAGAACAAGGCTCATGTGGTCATTGCTTGTTCCTCTCGGCTATCTTCTGTGTTTCGCCAACATCAATCTTCTCACCGAGATACCCATACCATATATAGGCGACAAGCTCGCAGCCTATCAGGAACTTAGTGAACGAGGCATAAAAGGCAGCGATATAAATATCTTCAACGCCGTGTTTGTCGTGACATGGTTCACCTATCTTTATATACTCTACTTCTATGATACAGTAATAAAGCACAACAAATACCTGCCTTTGATGCTCCGACTTACCGGACTCTCTGTATTTTCATTCCTCGCACTGTCGTTCCTCCCGGTGCTTTCGTTCAGGATAAGTGAACTTTATGGCATTGCCGAAATATTCATTTTCGCCAATATATATTACACCATAAAGCCCGGATGGCTCGCAAAGTCGGTGGTAGCAATAGTCGGTATCGCGCTCTTCTGCATAAATGCGTTCTACGCGGAATTCCTACATCCATAGACAGACATGAACATAAGAAACATATTCAAAGGCGACAGACGCACCGCACTGGTAAAGAAAAACATTGCCGGTTCGCTGGTCATAAAGGGATGGAGCTGCATCATCCAGTTCCTCATCGTGCCTCTGTCACTTCAATGTCTTTCTGGATATGAGTACGGACTATGGCTCACCATAAACTCCATATTCGTAGGAATAGATGCGATAGATGTCGGTCTGGGCAACGGACTAAGAAACAGACTGGCAGAAGCTATGGCGAGAAACGACAAACAAACAGCCCGTATGCTTGTCAGTAGTACATTTGGCATGCTTATCATAACCATCATACCAATAGTGATAATCCTGTCATTCATTATATCAATGACCGACTGCTACAAGATAATGAATGTAGACCCTCAGCTCGTTCCACACCTTAATACAATCCTCATAGCGTCACTCTCAATAATGGGTGCCACATTCATATTCAAGTGTATTGGCAATATATATCTCGGAATGCAGCTTCCCGCTATAAACAACCTGCTTGTTGTGTCCGGACAGACAGTGTCGTTACTTCTGTTGTTTGTAATATCATTGTTCGGGAAAAGCACCTTGCTGAATGTCGTCATTGCATTTACATTATCTCCGCTGATAGTATATATTATATCCTATCCGATAACATTCTGTAAGAAATACACGTTTCTTGCACCCTCAATAAGGTTCTTCAACACGGCTACATGCAAAGACCTGCTGACGCTGGGACTGTCCTTTTTCATCATACAGCTCTCCGGTCTGCTGCTGTTCATGTCATCCAACTTCATCATATCAAAAGTCCTGACTCCTGCAGAAGTTTCTCCCTACCAGATTTCTTACAGATACTTCAACATCCTTTACCTGTTTTTCACCATCATAGTGTCTCCATTATGGTCTGCAACAACGGACGCATATACAAAAGGAGACTGGACATGGATAAACAAAATTGTAAAAAACATAAACAGACTGCTGCTCGCATGTATCCTGCTCACAGTTATTATGTATTTCGTCTCACCGATATTCTATAAGATATGGATTGGTGACAAGATAAGTATAAGCACGCAACTGTCTGCTTTGATGGCTGTTTACAGCTATGTAATGGTAGTAAGTAATTGTTACTCTTACTTGCTTTTCGGAATAGGGAAAATACGAGTCATGACCATAATGGCAGTATGTGAGACAGTATTGTTCGTTCCGATAGAATTCATTACATGCCGTTATTATGGAACAACAGGATTGGTTGTGACACTCATATCGGCTACATTAATATGTGCGTCAATCAATATTATCCAATTCAAAAGAATATCTCAAGGTAAAGCAAAAGGATTATGGAACAAATGACAAAATACTTTGTAAGTGCAATTCGATTCCTATTGAGAGCGATATGCTACATATATCGCTCTATATACGGATGGTTCATACATTACAGCATACAATCCTGCGGCAAAAACATAACAGTATGGCCAAGAATAAAGATATATGGAGGTAACAATATTAATATAGGAAAGAACGTCATAATAAGAAAAAATACAACCATAGCAGCACAAGTCAGATACCACAATCAGCAATTCAGCCCAACCATAACTATAGAAGACAATGTTGATCTTGGCGAACATTGCTTTATTACCGCCATCAATGAAATAATTATAGGTGAAGGTACAACAACCGGAAGGATGGTAACCATAACCGATAATTCACACGGTGACACAACAATTGAGAATATGAAAAAAAACATTCCAGAAAGAATACTGTTCTCAAAAGGGCGTGTTTGCATTGGAAAGAAAGTATGGATTGGCGACAAAGCCACCATTTTACCTAATGTGACAATAGGTGACGGAGCAATTATAGGTGCGAATGCGGTTGTAAGCAAAGACATTCCTCCATATTGTATAGCGGCAGGTAATCCTGCAAGAATAATAAAGAACTTGAATAATGGATGACGGGATAGCAGTAATAATAATTCTTTACAATCCTTCAGAAGAAGATATAGGCAATGCAGAATCTGTTGCCAAAACATATCGCGGAGTTATTGTTGACAACTCAGACCTGCCATTTACAAAAGATTCAAAAATAGGCAGGATGCATTACGTATGCAACAAGGCAAACAAGGGAATAGCCGAAGCGCAGAACATCGGTATGAGAATTATGTTGAGAGAGTGCGTAAGCCATCTTGTATTTTTCGATCAGGACAGCCGCTTCGGGCATGATTACCCGTCACTGATTGCCAATGAGTTTAAATCAATAAAGAAGGACATACCCAACCTCGCGATGCTCGGCCCCACAGTGAAACGCAAGGACAGCGGTGAGGAATACAGGTCTGCAATACATAAGGACAGATATGAAAGCTCGGATTTCATACTCCGCCGCGATGTCATATCATCCGGAAGCTGCATATCCGCAGATGCCATCAGGACGGTAGGCATGAACGATGAGCGACTGTTTATAGACTATGTGGACTACGACTGGTGCTGGCGTGCGGCGTCAAAGGGTATGGTCTGCGGAATAACACCCAATGTAAGCATCGCTCACAAAGTAGGTCAAAGGGAAATAAGGATAGGCAGACAGGTTGTCATAATATCCAAACCGTTCCGCTATTTTTACCAATACCGCAACTACCTTTGGCTTTTACGCAGGAAATATGTACCTTTGCAATGGAAAATTGCAACAGGTATAAAGTTTTCCATGAGGCTCATTTACTTCCCGTTATTTGTCAAAGGAGGATGCGAATGCTGGAAGAACATGGTTAAAGGCATCATGAAAGGAATATGAAATGACTATCGGAGCTATCATAATATTATATAATCCGGACATTGAGCAGACGCTCCACTCCTTGAACGTCTTATTACCTCAGGTAGATAAAGTTTATCTGATAGACAATTCCCGTAAATCGAATGAAGACCGGATTCCACAGAATGCAAAAATAAAATATATACCATTATATAATAATACAGGCATTGCCGCAGCGCAAAACACCGGCATCCGATGTCTTGTTGGCGACCGTTGCGACTTCGTACTGTTCAGCGACCAAGACAGCATAGCCGAACCTGACACAGTAGGCAAACTTCTTGACACATACACATTCCTGAAATCTGAAGGCATAAAGACAGGAGGCGTAGGCACAAGAGCCGTCAATATAAAGACAGGCATGCCTTATCCCTCAAAATCAAAAGAATATGACAAGGTAACAATAAAAAAGAACGGACGCCAGTACACAACCGCGACAAGATGCAGCTACATACGCTCATCCATATCGTTGATTGAGACCGGGAACTTCCAACATGCAGGAATGTTCGACGAGAAACTTTTCATAGACGGTGTGGATAACGAATGGTGCTGGAGAGCCGCTACAAAAGGTTACCGCTTCTATATAGCGGAGAATGCAAGAATAAGGCACATGTTGGGCAAGGAATCAAGGAAAATAGGTAACAAGGACATTTCAATCTCATCCGAGTTCCGCATTTACTACCAGTTCAGGAACTATATCTGGCTTTTCAGGAGAAACTATGTCCCGTTCTGGTGGAAATTCAGACATTTCTTCAAATACGCTGTCAAAGCCGTTTACTTCCCTCTATTCGTAAAACCACGGACCGTATATGCCAGGCAGATTGCCAGAGGGATAAAGGACGGTTTAATCAAATAATAAAAAGAATATTCTTATATAGAGATACAGACAATGACCATCTCAGTTATAATGTCGGTTTACAGAAACGAGCGTCCCGAATATCTGGACGAGTCGATAAGGAGCATTTGGACCGACCAGACAGTAAAGCCTGCGGAGATAATACTGATAAAGGACGGTCCGCTGACGGATGCGCTGGAGCGGACCATAAGCACATGGAAAGAGCGCATCGGCGACAGGCTGATAACCCACAGTAACGGGACAAACCTCGGACTGACAAAGTCGCTCAACATAGCCCTGCGTCTGGCGTCTTCCGACCTCATAGCCCGCATGGACAGCGACGACCTGTCCGACCCCAGACGTTTCGAACGGCAGACCGCCTTTCTTGAGGCAAACCCGGACGTGGCGATAGTGGGCGGAGCCATGCAGGAGTTCAACAGCAGCAACCCGAAGCTCAACGTGCGCCACTATCCGAGGAACAACGACGAGGTGATGCGCACCATATACAAGGCAAGTCCGCTCGCCCACCCTACGGTGATGATGCGCAGCGCGATATTCAGAAACGGACTGAAGTATGACGAACGCTACCGCACGAGCCAGGACATAGCCCTGTGGTTCGACGCCATATGCGCCGGATACAAGATAGGCAACATCGACGACATCACGCTCTACTTCCGCCGTGACGACGAGATGTTCCGCCGCCGCCGCCGCGCAAAGGCATGGAACGAGTTCCGCATCTACATGAACGGCGTGAGGAGAGTCTACGGTCTGCTCACTCCAAAATACGTGTTTCCCATAAGCCGGCTTGTTTTCAGGCTCATGCCTCTGCGCGTGGTGAAGTTCATCTACGGCAGCAGGATAAGGCATTACGTGGTGGACAAGAACACGAAAGGCGCGCAATAAGACATTCCTATTGCGCGCCTTTCGCATGCAGTCCGCACCCTCTGTCAGGCTCTCCAGCCGTTTTCAGACATGTTTTTCATAACCGTCTCACGCCTATCCCTCCACGGCTGTCCGTCCGGACACTCCCCTCAATCCGTCAGTACACTCATCTCAACGGATTCCTTTCAGACACGAACCACTCCACAAACCGGCTTATTCCCTCATGCAGCGACACGTGTGGCTTGTAGCCTATCTCGTTCTCCAGCCTCGACGTGTCCGCATTGGTGCTGTAGACGTCGCCCGGCTGCATAGGCAGATAAATCTTCTCAGCCTCCCTGCCGAGCGCAGTCTCTATCTCGCCGATAAAGTCCATCAGTCTCACCGGATGCGAGCAGCCTATGTTGTATATGCGGTAAGGCACCCCGTTGTCGCGCCTTATGCTGTCCTCAGGTGTGTCGATGACAGATATTGTGCCGTCCACGATGTCGTCTATATATGTGAAGTCGCGCATCATGTCGCCGTTGTTGAACACCTTTATCGGCTCTCCTCTCAATATGGCTCCGGCAAACAGCGAAGGCGACATGTCCGGGCGTCCCCACGGTCCGTATACAGTGAAATAGCGCAGACCCGTGGTTGTGAATCCGTAAAGCTTGCTGTAGCAGTGTGCCATCAGCTCGTCGGCTTTCTTTGTAGCCGCATACAGGCTCACCGGTGTGTCCACCTTGTCGTCCTCCTTATACGGTGCGTCCGTGTTAAGACCGTATATAGAGCTTGACGAAGCGAATATGAGATGCCTCACGCCATAGTTGCGGCACGCCTCCAGAATGTTGAGAAAGCCAGCCATGTTACTCTGAAGATAGGAGTAAGGATTGGTTATCGAATAGCGCACACCAGCCTGCGCAGCCAGATTCATAACCTTGTCGAAGCGGTATTCCTCGAATATCCGGTCGGTCATCTCCTTGTCGTCAATAGACATCCGGATGAAAAGCGCGTTGTCGTACACAGGATTCCTTACCACGCTGCCGCTCTGTATGGCTTCCGGTTGTGAAAAACCGCACTCGGCGAGACGTCCGTACTTCAGTCTCACATCATAATAATCGTTCATGTTGTCTATCCCGACTACGAAATCGCCGCGTCTTGCCAGCTCCTTAAATACCTTAGAGCCGATGAATCCGGCTGCCCCCGTGACCAATATTCTCATATCAAGTGTATGTTGCTTTTTACTGAAATTGTGACAAAGATAATGCAAACGAGAGGAAAGAAAGCTTGCTTTCTATTTCCCGAGTGCAGATTTTCTTATGCAAAGATAATGCAAACGAGCGCAATGAGAGTTTACTCTCAAATTGTCGAGTGCAGCTTATCTTCTGCAAAGATAATGCAAGGTGAGTGCAACAGCAAGGCGGAGAAACGGAGTTTCTTCAGGCTTGATATTGCCGAACCGAAGCTTATCTTCTGCAAAGGTAAGATATTTTTCCGTTACTTGCACCATAAAAACGGTAAAACTGTAACGGCACGTCCGGCGGCTGATACCGTAGGAAAGCCATGCAGGCACACACGCGCGGCATCTCCGCATAGCCATTTGCAGAGATGCCGTCAAGGCTTCATGACAGCTAATATATGCCTCTCCATGCAATAATACCGTAATATATGAGTTATAATATAAACTGAATTCATTAATGGAGAACAGCATCATTCTGATATTGTCTGCTTTTGTCATAAGCACCGCGTGCGGTTTCATCATCATACCGCACATTGTCAACTTCTGCATTAAAAAGAACCTTTACGACATTCCCAACGCGCGCAAAGTGCACAAGAACGCCATTCCCCGCCTTGGAGGAATATGCTTCCTGCCGTGCACGCTCATAGCCTTCATCTTCGGAATAGCCATTCTCAACCAGCTCACCGGACAACGGCAGATAACCATAGGCACATGGTCTGTGATGTTCCTCATAAGCCTTTCGCTCATATACATCATAGGTATAGTGGACGACATTGTGGGAGTGAGACCGAGAACCAAGTTCGCCGTGCAGATAATAGCCGCATCGCTGCTGCCTCTCTCCGGTCTTTACATCAACAACATGTACGGCATGTTCGGCATACACGAGCTCCCGTTCTGGGTGGGTGCGCCGCTCACGGTGTTCGTGCTCGTGTTCATCGACAACGCCATGAACCTCATCGACGGCATCGACGGGCTCTCCGGCGGACTCGCCCTGCTCTCGCTCACGGGTTTCCTGCTGTGCTTCATGCATGAGGGCATCTACACTTACGCCATCCTCATAGCCGGACTCATGGGCGTGCTCACGGCATATCTCTTCTTCAACATATGGGGGAAGCCGGAGAAGGGACACAAGATTTTCATGGGCGACTCGGGAAGTCTCACCCTGGGTTTCATTCTCGGGTTCCTTCTCATCAAGTTCGCCATGCACAATCCGAACGTCATGCCCTACCGCAACAACAGTCTGCTGATAACCTACACACTGCTCATTGTGCCCTGTTTCGATGTGGTGAGGGTCATCATAACGCGGCTGAAGAACCGCCACCCGATATTCAAGGCTGACAAGAACCACATACACCACAAGCTGATGCGTGCCGGAATGTCGCAGCATCAGGCTCTTGTCACCATACTTCTTCTTGCCGCCACGTTCATCGTTCTCAACAAGGCTCTGCGCCCGGTAATGAAGAGCGACCTCATCGTTCTGACCGACATACTCGTCTACACCGGCTTCCAGCTCGTCACAGACATATTCATAAGGAAGAACGAGCGCAGGCTGACGGCAGACAACGGCACCACCGCCGCATAACGTCAGACTTTCCCCCGCCACGCACCCTGCGCGCAATGACACGCCGCCATGCATCCTGCATATTTATACGGAAACCGCCTTTGTAATATGCATATCCATACACCGTAACCTCAAAATACCGATGTTTTCCGACGCCGACGCTCATCCGCGCGCAAATACGCCACTCTCGCGCACTTCACGCAAGCCGCTGTAGTCCAGCGCATTAGCCTATAACATGATTCAAGACACATTTTCCAGCCCTGCCAAAGAGGCTCTTCCGCACCGCCGAAGAGACTCTTCCGTCTCGCAAGACATGCTTTTCCGCGCCATGGAAAAGCCTCTTCTGCGCATCATCATACCTTAAATTTCCTCTCCAAAAAAGATTTTTTGAGCCGTAAAGGGGTAAATATACGTATCAATCTGATGCCATTTCGTATGTAAAAACGGTTTTTCATGATTACGAACCATGCCCGTGAAGGTCCGCGGTTTCTGTTTCGACAATTTCTGATGTCAAAATTCTTTACTTTCAGAAACGCATAATTATTCATTTCCTGAAGTGTCCGCCATGACTCCACACACGCCCATCGGAGGCGCATAAGTCCGCATCAGCCGGTGTCCGGCACACCCCATCCGGCAACACAGGCAGCCTCCGCGCGTCACAGTTTTGTGAAACTCAGTCTCAATTCTTCAGTAGACAGCACCATCTTCGAGCCTGTCAGCCGCTCCACGCCGAACGTCTCGTCGAGCGCGTTCACCCCGAACGGGCGCAGCATTCCGGCGTCGTCCACAGCCGGGTCGCCGTTCATCCTGTCGTTCACGTGCGGGTCGTACAGCCTGAGAGTCTTGCCCTTGTGCTCGAATCGGAACAGGAAGTCACCCCTGTCTCCGTGCCTGTCGCATGTGTTGAGCAGGTCTTTCTGCACCGCCCAGAACACATACTCGTCCTTCAGGTCGAGCCTGCCGCCTGTCCGGATGGTGTCCACCCGCTCGAGATGCCAGAATCCGTCGAGGTCGCCATTGTCCGATGTCTCTATCTCGCACGACGCTGACAGGACGGCTGTAAGCCATGCCGCGATGATTGTATATATGTCTTTCCTCTTCATATCAGTTGTATATATTCCTTTATTCCATGTTTTTCCGCTGCCGCATCATCCGTATGTCAGAACCATCCGCTCTTCGACACCGTGAGCTGGAACCCCGCGTTGTTGCCCAGAATGCGTCCGAAGTCCATCGCATAGGCGCCCCTCACCTTCCAGTCGTGCGCGAAACTGTATGTCGCCTCAGCCATGAAGCTCACGTTGTGACGCTTTCCGGTGTAAGGCATGGCATATGTTCCCAGTCCCTCCTGCCACGTGCCGAGCAGCCGGTAGGTGATGTTCTCCGCCGGACGTCCGTCTATTCCCATATGGAAAGCCATGAAACGGGAGTTCTTCACCGATATTGTCCCGTCATCGTTGTATATCGGCGAGCGGTAGAGAGGATTGCCTATCACCTGCCCCCAGTGCTGCCATCCGGTATAAATGTAATGGTTGTAATAATTGTCTATGCCTCCTATGTGGTCGGCGAACGACGGAGTGTGGTCGTGATACACCGGTCCGCTCTGATACTTTGTGTATATATACTCGAACACTATGTCGCGTATCCACGTGCCATATTTGAGGTTCACCTCCACGCCGAGCATCATGTCCTTCAGGTCGTAGAGCAGAAACTTGCTCTTTTTCTTCTTCTTCCACTCGTCGCCGCTGCCGTAGCCGTCGTAGTCGATGAGGAACATGGCGGAGTGGTCTTCAAAATATTTGTCGGCGTATATGCCCAGACGCCAGCGGTCACCGTAGTAGTTCACGCGCATGAGCCATGACCCCACCTGGTTGCCGGATATGTTCTTGTAGAGCGTCTCGCCCGCATCCGCGCCGCTGGGGACAAGAGCCTGCCACATGCCTTTCAGTCCGCCCTCGCCCTTCAACGCCAGCATCGTGCCGTCAGACTGCGGGCGGTAGGCTGTTCCGCCGAACATAGCCGCCATCTCCAGACCCAGTTCGAGCGACCAGGGAAGAAACCGGTCCTCATTGCCTATCTTGATATAGCCTGCCTTACTGTGGTAGAGCACGTCGTCGGCATACTTCGACTTGCGTCCCGTCACCTCATGCTGCCAGTTGTCGTCGGTCATCTTGCCGTAGGCGATGTGTCCCTTCAGCCTCAGCCATCCGTGCGAGAAAGGCAGCACCCAGTAGTCTGCCAGAGCCAGACGCACCTGCGGCACGGGGCGCGCATTGATGCCCAGCGTCTGCGATCCGCTGCTCAGCGCGTTGTTCTTCAGCTCCATCGGCTGCTGCTTGCTGCCCACGGTGAGCACTCCGTAGAGCCATCTCAGCTCGCCGTATGCCTGCTGCACCACCACGCTGCTCGTATAGTTCACCGGCACCGCCACGTCTGCGCCGTAGCCTATTCCCCACCGTCTCGTGGAGTCGACGCTAAGGTCGCGCGCCACCATGGCTCTCACATATCCGTTGTACTTATCGAGCGAGCTCAGACCATACTTGTTGGCGTTGAGCCACAACGGTGTCCTGCCCTTCGAGAACGAGCCCTGCATCTCCACTCCATACCTCAGCCCTCGTGCCGGACTGAGTTTCCCGGCATCACCGGCTTCCTCCCACGCCTGCGCCCTCACAGCCATACTGACAGCAAGAAGCAGGCACGCGGCATATAAACCCTTCATATTCACGTCTGTCTCTTTTACCCTGCAAATTTACATTATTTATCCAATAAACTGTCATTTTCCGCACAATCATTACTTATTCCCCGCTTTTTCATCCGGCATGAAAGCCAATGACTACCTGCGGCATATATTCCGCATTTTAGGGAAATCCCCCGATTTTATAGGAAAATTCCCTCTTTCCGTTACGCAAAACAGTCCTATCTTTGCATCAGAGATAAGAACAACGGATGTGTAACATTAAAATATACGATTATGAAAAAGTTTATATCAGCCCTTATATTACTGTTCACCGTGACAGTATCGGCAAATGCCATGAGCTATGAGCAGGCACGCGAACAGGCTCTTTTCCTTACAGATAAGATGGCGTATGAACTTAATCTGAGTGAAGCACAGTATGAGGCGGCATACGAGATAAACCTCGACTATCTGATGAGCATACGCACACAGGACGACCTCTTCGGCATATACTGGAGACAACGCAACCTGGATCTGAGCTATGTTCTGTTCGACTGGCAGTACAGCACGTTCTGCGACGCACTCTATTTCTACCGCCCGCTCTATTGGAACGCAGGCTACTGGAGGTTCAGAATATACGCCCGCTACCCCCACAGAGACTACTTCTACTTCGGTTGTCCGCACTTTGTCACCGTCTATTGCGGCGGTCACAGCTGGAGACACAACGGCGGACGGTCGTGGTATAGGGCAAACAACTTCAGACCGGAACCCGACAGACGCCACTTCGGAATGCGCGACGGATTCAGACGCGGAGACTACGGTGAGGGACACAGAGGCGTGTTCGGTAACAGAAACGGCAGCCGCACACCCATCGTGACAAGCAGACCGGGCAACGGCGGAGGCAGCTTCGGCAGACGGCAGGCAACCGTGACAGACAAGAAAGGTATAACAACAGTGAAGGCTTCAAGCTTCGGAGGCATGCGCGGAGGAAGCGTATCGAAGACCCCGCAAAAGCCCCGCGACACCTTCGCACCGAAAAACGGCGGCTCGTCAGACAACAGAACAGTAAGGAGCAATCCGGTGTTCTCGGGCAGCGGACGCTTCGGAGGCTCTGCCACAAACAACCGCGACCTCATAAACAACATGCGCGACAGGTCGTCAGGAAGCGTGAACCGCAGCACAGGCTCGTTCGGAAGCAAACGCTCTACAAGCACTCCGAGCATATCGCGAGGCAGCAGCCGTTCCTCATTCTCGGGAAACAGAGGCTCATTCGGGACAAACCGGAGTTCCTCCGGAGCAAGCCGCAGCTCGTCATCATCAAGCCGTGGCGGAAGCAAGTTCGGCGGACGCCGCTAAGAGAGGCACTCTCTGAGAACATGAAAAAGTGTAAGTCAACATAATTTAAAATCAAAACCAAACGGTATCTGTCTCTTCCATTAAGTAAAGGTACATATTAAATGATTAAAGGATGACAAACCGCAGAGGCGCGACACTATAAGTCAAGGATGCGCACCTCTGCGTTTGTCATCTTTTCTATTTCGTTCATCGGCACGTCACGGTAAACGCTCTGCACCGCCTTGTTTATTATTCCGTGACCCACGGCAAGCACTGTCTTGCCGGCATACGTCCCGCGTATGAAGTCGAGAAAGCGCGCGGCGCGCTCCCTCAACGCCTCAAGCGTCTCCACATCATCGGGCCACGCCACGCCCTTAAGGTCGGGAATATACATCCCGGTGAACCCTCCCCAGTCGCGCTCCCGCAGCAACGGAGTCGTCACAACCTTCATACCGTGCGGAGCGGCGATGATGGCGCATGTGTCGTAAGAGCGTTTCAGGTCGCTCGACACAAACGCGTCTATCCTCTCACCAGCCATTCTGTCTCTCACACTTTCAGCCTGTCTTATGCCTTCAGGCGTCAGACAGCCCTGCGTCTGTCCCTGTAATATGCAGTTGACATTGTCCACCGTCTCGCCGTGGCGCACCAGATAAAGTCTTGTCATAGTTCTTTTCTTTAAATAGTTCTGTCTGTATAGATAATGCAAACGAGTGGAAAGAAAGCTTGCTTTATATTTCCCGAGTGCAGATTATCTTATACAAAGATAATGCAAACGAGCGTAATGAGAGCTTGCTCTTGCATTGCCGAGTGCAGATTATCTTATACAAAGGTAATGCAAGAACGCGACACTGCAAAATAAAAAACACTCTCCGGTACTTGCCGTATGCCGAACTTTCACTATCTTTGCATAAGATAAGCGTCGGCTCAGCAGTATCAAGACCGGTAAAACTTAGTTTCCCCGTCTTGCTGTTGCACTCGCCTAGCATTATCTTTGCAAACATATAAGCGGCTATTGATACACTGTCGGAAACCGTACTTACCGGATTTCCGTACATCATAAAAACCGCATCACACAAAGAAACTATAAAAACTTGAATCCATGCAGATAATACAAAGCTCGCTGGCACGCGCCCTCAGCGCAATAATAATGGGCGTACTGCTGATAAAATACAGGGAAGAGACCGTAACGTGGCTTACCATTGTCATCGGCATACTGTTTTTCCTGTCGGGAGTAATCTCGTGCGTGGCATACTTCGTGGCACGCCGCCGCGATAACGACGTGCAGCTGTTCGACGCCGACGGCAGGCAACTGAGCGGCTTCAAGCCCTCGTTTCCGCTTACAGGTCTGGGATGCATAGTGCTCGGTCTGATACTCGCGCTCATGCCGGGAGCATTCATCTCGTGGCTGATGTTCATCCTCGCCGCCATCCTCATTCTCGGAGCCATTGGTCAGTTTGTGAGCCTCGCCGCCATCTCGCGCACGTTCCGCGTGGGCTTTTACTTCTGGATAATGCCGTCGGTGATACTTCTTGTCGGACTCATCGCGCTCATAAAGCCGTCTGCCATCGCCTCCGCACCGCTGTTTGTCATAGGATGGTGCATGCTGCTCTACGGTGTGTCGGAGAGCGTCAACTCCATAAAGATATACCTGATACGCAAGAAGATGAAGGCAGCCGACATGAAGGCTGCTGCCGAAGCAGAAAAAAACGGTGAGAAAGACGAGAGCCTTCCCACCGCCATTGAAAACGACTGACACCGCGCGCACGGCTCACCTGAGTCCCGCGCCGTCAGTCCTCATGGGGCACTATGCCCTCAATGTACTTGCAGATGATGCCTATGCCCTTCAGATTGTCGCCTCCCTGAGGTATTATTACGTCCGCGTATCGCTTGGTAGGTTCTATGAACTGCTCGTGCATAGGCTTGAGAACCTTCAGATATCTTTCCACAACCATCGACACGGTACGCCCGCGGTCTATTATGTCGCGCTGTATGTTGCGTATCAGACGCTCGTCGCTGTCGCAGTCGACGAATATCTTCAGATCCATCATATCCCTCAGTTTCTTGTTCAGAAGAGTCATTATGCCCTCGACTATAATCACCGGCTTTGGTTCCACATGCACCGTCTCGGGCAGACGGTTGCACTTCAGATAGGAGTAAGTGGGCTGCTCGACGGCACGTCCCTCGCGCAGTTCGTTGACATGCCTTACAAGGAGTTTCCAGTCGAAAGCGTCGGGATGGTCGAAGTTGATGGCGTGTCTCTCCTCCTCGGTCATGTGTGACGTGTCGTTGTAATAAGAGTCGAGCGGCACGACGGCGACATGATGCGGAGGCAGCGACTCCACAATCTTCCTCACTACTGTGGTCTTGCCGGAACCGGTTCCTCCGGCTATTCCTATAATCGTTACTTTATTCATAAGATTTGATTTATGCTTCGTGGTCGTTCGTTGACCTGTCCTACGCCAGCCGGAAGAGCCGGCATGCGGAGACGGTCAGAGTGATGTCTCGCGGCTGAACATGGGTCTGTAGAACTCAGCCTTACGTTCCACCTTCATCGGATAGGCGCGCGAGCTGCTGGGCATGCGGTAGAGCCGCAGCGTGCGCCCCTCGAAACGGAAGTCGGCGCATGCGCCCACGGCAGGCTGACGCTCTATGCCGAAGCATTCGGAAAGTACGTCGCACGCCTTCTGTCCGGTAACGGCTACAGCCCGGCATTCGGGCAGTGAGCGCAGCATTGACTTCAGGTCTGTCGCCTCCACCACCTCAAGGTCCTTGTCGGAGGCAGTGTTTTTGAGGCGGCGCACGGCACATGCGGTGTCGTAAAGTCCTATGCGACGCTCGCGCAGGAGCCGCTCTATGAGTTGCAGACGGAACGTCTTGTGCTCCTCATCGACAAAGAACATCTTGTCGTCGTGGAAGCACAAGCCGAAGATGCGCCACATGTCGTTGGTGAAGTTGGGGTAATAGAACCGCATCGCCCAACGCTTCTCCGCAGGCGGAAAGCTGCCGAGCATGAGCAGGCGGCACCCTTCCGGCAGAAACGGCTCGAACGGATGCCGCTCCACAGGGGGCTGTCCGTCAGACGGCAAGCTGTGTGTCTGCTGCGCGCGGGTGCTCATTTCTGCTCCTTAACAAGGTATACGACCACCGGAAGATGGTCTGAGAATCCGTCGAGCCATATTCCTCCCGCCGTGGTACGCTTGGGCTGACCCTTGTATTTGCCCTCGGTCTGGAAGAGATACGGGCGCGAGAAAATCTGGTTTTTCCAATATTTGAGCGTGGAGTAGTCCTTGCTGCCTTTCTTGTTTACCATGTTAGGCGTCATCACAATCTGGTCGAACAGATTCCACGAACCGCTGTACATGAGCGTGCCACGCCCCTCTTTCTTCAGTATGTTATACCAAGGGTTGTACATGTCGCCCTCTCCTGTCTTGTCTGGATCAGCCTTTGCCGAGAGCATCTCGCTCATGCTCTTGTTCATGGGGTCGTCGTTCATGTCGCCCATCACCATCACCTTGCACTCGGGATCGTCCCTGAGGAGAGAGTCCTTGAGAGCCCTCACCTGGCGTCCTGCCACCTCGCGGTAGTAAGAACCGGCGAAACGGCTGGGCCAGTGGCACACGACGATGGCGACATGCTCGCCCGCAAGGGTGCCGCTGACGGTGAGGAAGCCGCGCGTGATGTAGTCTTCCGGCATAGAGCCTTCAGGAACATATGGCACCAGCTTTACGTCGCGCACAGTGAAGAGAGCCGGATTGTAGAGCAGCGCACAGTCTATTCCGCGCTTGTCGGGACCCTCGACATGAGCGAAACGGAATCCTCTCTCGGCGAGAGGTTTCTGCGACACGAGGTCGGTGAGCACCTTGGCGTTCTCCACCTCGCTCACTCCGATGGCAGCGCATCCCACCCCTGGCAGCACGTCGGTGCCCATGTCGGCAAGCACACGTGCCATGTTGCGCAGCTTGTGGGAGTATTTCAGACCGTTCCAGTGATACGATCCCGTAGGCAGGAACTCGTGGTCGTTCTTCCCCACATCATGACATGTGTCGAACAGGTTTTCCTGATTGTAGAACCCCACGGCGTAAGCCGAGTATTTCTTCTGTGCCGTTATCCCGGTACTGACCGAGAGCAGCAGCAACACCAAAATCAAATAACAGAATTTTCTCATATCTTTATATACAATATATATATCGCTTTTTTACATTATATCTTTCATTTTCACACAAACCCGAACAGGCTTGGCGGCATGCCGCGCCGACAGCAGTGAATTTCTGCAAATATCGGTAATAAATTTGAATAAAATGTATTTTTCATGAAATTTTAATCGCAATGGCATACGATTTTTTCATCTGCACGCAGACAGACGACGCTCGTGGAGCTGGTGGCAGGCACGATGACGCGGCACGGCACAGATTGACTATAATCACACACAGGCATTGCAGGCACTCCGTATTTTAACATTCAGGCACACGTAAAAACGCTTTTCGCATAAAGAGACGCACGGAAACGCGGAAAAACACCGAAAACAGCACAACACGACAACCCACTGACACACAACCAGATACATCCCCACCTCCCCACCCTCTCACCTTCCCACCTCCCCCAAAGAGCCTTTCCTGCATTGCGGAAGAGCCTTTTCGGGCACACCGTAAAGCCTCTCCGAGGGCATGACAGAGGCTTTACGGAAACGCGGAAGAGGCTTTTCCGGACAGCAAGAACGGTTTCCGGACGGTGAGAACAGGCAGGAATCGGCTCACAGGACAGTGAAAACAGGTCGCGAAGACACAGAATGCGGCGGAACGGAATGTTAAAAAATGAAGGACGGGAGATTAACATTGTTAAACCCGGACAGACCATCCGACTTCCATTCTTATTTCATGCTGTTGTCAGCCGGACTAAGTTCTGCCTTATCGAAGATGCAGCTGACTGCACCTGGAAAAAGCGGGTGGCGGTGTGGCGGCGGCAATGAGAAGGAATGACAGGAGAATGGCAGACACATAAATATATATATGTATGGCGGCATGACGGATTTTAAGGATTTGACAAGAAGACGGGAATGTAACCCGGAGCATATACGGAACCGGCGCGGCAAACAACGCAATACGCCCCTGAGAATTTACAATATAAAAGCCACAACCGCTCTCCGGGCTTGAGGCAATGAATGTCTTGGGGTAAAAACATCACAAAATACACCAATAATAGGGCACCTGCTGTGTTAAAACCCTCAAATCATAAAAATTTAATAAAAAAGTCTTTCGCCATTAAAAATAATTTTCTTACTTTGCAAGACAAACTACATAATTTCTATACACATGCAAAAGAAGCTCAAATTAGCAGTGATAGCCCTTTGCTGTTCGTCCGTTGCGAACGCGCAGCAAGACTCCATAGGGCTGAAGTCCGCGGCGCTAAGCGAAACGGCATTCACATTCACAGAAGCGCAGTTGGGCGAAGACGACGACATGTCGCAGAACGTGACAATCGTCAACTCGAACTCCAACATCTTCGCAAGCGAGGTGGGATATCTTTTCTCTCCGGTACGCTTCCGCTACCGCGCGTTCGACCAGAAGTTCAATGATGTCTATATCAACGGTGTACCGATGAACGACATGGAGAGCGGACAGTTCCGCTACTCGCTCGTGGGAGGACTCAACCAGCAGACACGCAACATGGAGTCGTCACTCCCATTCGAGTACAACACATTCTCCGTACCGGGCATGGGAGGAGCCAACAACTACAACTTCAGACCGGCAAACATGCCCACAGGACACAGAATAACACTCAGCGGAGCCAACCGGAGCTACACCCTGCGCGGCATGTACACATTCAACACCGGACTGAGCGACAAGGGTTGGGCTTTCTCCGGAAACGTAACCTACCGATGGGCAAACGAGGGTTATGTGGAAGGAACGTTCTACAACTCGCTCTCTTACTTCCTCGGAGTGCAGAAGGTGTTCGGAGACGGACGCCACTCTCTGGCTCTCTCGACATGGGGCAACCCCACGGAGCGCGCGTCGCAGGGAGCAGGTACGGACGAGATGTACTGGCTGGCGAACGACAAGTTCTACAACCCTTACTGGGGATATCACAACGGCAAGAAGCGCAACTCGCGCATAGTGAACGACTTCGCGCCCACAGCTCTCCTCACATGGGACTGGAACATCAGCGACAACGCGAAGCTCACGACGTCTATCATGGGGAAATACAGCATGTACAAGAACACAAAGCTCAACTACAACAACACTGACAACCCCCACCCCAACTACTGGAAGAACATGCCGAGCAGCTACTACGACGTGTGGGACGAGACCGACTACAACAACCGCACGGAACAGAACCTTGCCGACTGGAATACGGCTTATCAGTTCTGGACCGCATCAAAAGCCAACAGACAGATAAACTGGGACCGCCTGTACTACTCCAACGCACAGATATCAAAGCTGGGGCAGGACGCCATGTACTACATACAGGCAAAGCACAACAACGCGCTCACCGTGTCGCTGGCATCCACACTCAACAAGCAGATAGACAAGGACAAGTCGTGGAACATAGGCATCATAGCCGCCACAAACAAAGGCATGCACTACCAGACAATGGAGGACATGCTCGGAGCAACCACATACCACAACATCAACACCTATGCGCTGGGCACATACTCACGCGACGCTGACGAGATACAGTACGACCTCAACAACCGCGACGCGCTCGTGAAGACCGGCGACAGGTTCGGTTACGACTACAACCTGCTCGTGAACAACGGCAAGCTTTGGACAAGCTACAGCGAGAACTTCGGACCGCTGCACTACACGATAGGCGCGAAAATGGGATACACCACAATGCAGCGCGACGGCAAGATGCGCAACGGTATGGCGGCAAACAACTCATACGGCAAGAGCAAGACGGCTGAGTTTCTCGACGGAGGCGTGAAGTTCGGCTCCACTCTCAACCTCGGACGGGGCAACACACTCACATTCGGAATAGGCTACGAGCACCGCGCGCCACAGGCACGCACGGCATTCGCCTCACCTGAAATAAACAACGACTTCGTTGTAAACCTCAAGAACGAGCGCGTGTTCAGCACCGAACTCGGATACCAGTTGCAGAACTCGTGGCTCCACGCCAACATAAACGCTTACTACAGCCGCCTTACCAACGTCACCGACTGGCAGAACTACTACTTCGACGACATCAACTCCTTCTCCTACGTGTCGCTCACCGGCATCAAGAAAGAATACTACGGAGTGGAGGCAGGACTGAAATTCAAGGTGACAAGCGCACTCGACGTGAAACTCATCGGAACGATAAGCGAGGCTAAGATACTGGAGAACTCGAAGGTGAGATACATGAACTCCACAAGCGCACAGTACGTGGACGACATCGTCTACAACAAGGACATGCGCGACTCCGGCACCCCGCTCACTGCGGCAAGCCTCGGTGTGAGCTACCATCAGGGCGGATGGTACATCGACCTTAACTGCAACTACTACGACAGAATATACCTGTCTTACGCTCCGAGCTACCGCTACAAGGAGACTCTCGACAGAAGACAGGAGATATACGGCACCGTATACGACAACGACGGCAACCTCCGTCCGGGAGCGGTGGCACAGGCCAAAGGCAAAGGCGGATTCATGCTCGACGGCTCAATAGGACGAAGCATATACCTCAAACGCGGATCGCTGTCCATCAACCTCATGGTGACAAACATTCTCAACAACCAGAACATATGCACCGGAGGATACGAACAGAGCCGCAGCGACTACACCAACTCCGGAAACATCAGGGCATACCGCTTCTCAAAAAACCCGATGAAATTCTATGCCTACGGAACAAACGGAATGCTGAACATCGCCTACAAATTCTAAAACACGACAATTATGAAAAATATGAAATATCTTAAACTCATAATGCTCGCACTCATTTGCGGCATGACTCTCACGTCGTGTATGGACGACGACTGGGATGACCCCAACGGGACAAGCATACCCTACGGCAACAACTCAATAAAGGAAACCAACCTGAAGACCATCGCCGAAGTGAGGGAGATGTTCAAGGACAAGATAAACACGTCCTACGCATACGAGCAAGTGACCGAGCCGATACAGATAAAAGGCTATGTCACAGGAAACGACGTGCAGGGCAACATCTACAACGAGATAGCGTTGCAGGACGAGACGGGAGCCATCATCATCGCGATAGCGCAGGGTGGCATAAACGGATACCTGCCCGTGGGAACCGAAATACTCGTGGAACTGAAGGACCTCTACGTGGGCAACTACGGCAAACAGGCTGAAATAGGCACTCTCTACACCAATAAGAACGGCAACACATACGTGAGCCGGATGAACAGATTCCTGTGGCAGGATCACTTCATGATAACCGGCGGATATAAGGTGATTGAACCTGAGGTGTTCGCCGACGGAAACGCGAAGACCAAATGGACCTTCGACAAGGACAGCGGGAAGCTCGGAGTGATAAAGAACGTCACGATAAAGGGTGCTTCGGAGACCACAACCTTCTCCGACCCGAACGGAAGCCAGTCCGTAAGCCTCAACTTCAACGAGCAGCCGAACAGCGTGATGATATACACATCGCCATACTGCGACTTCGCCGGACGTACCGTACCGCAAGGCAAATGCAACATTACCGGCATATTCAAACGCTACAACGACTCATGGGAGATAATAATACGCTCGATAGACGACGTTGAGGAAGTGAAATAATAAAAACAGTATTATAATATAAACAAAAAGATAACATTATGAAAAAGATATTATATTCGGTGATTGCTCTCACAATGTCGGCATTCACATTCACAAGTTGCGAAGACGTTCCGGCGCCTTATGACGACCCGAACAACAACGGCGGAGGTCAGGAACTGCCCGAAGGCGTGCTGCTCGACCAGAACTTCACATCGTCGCTGGGCGACTTCACATCAAAAGCTGCGAGCGGAAACCTGAACTGGTATAACGACTACTCGAGCGCAATGGTTACCGGATTCCAGGACTTCGACGGCGACGGCACAAAGGAGAATCAGGCCGGTGTGACATTCCTCGTTGGTCCGGAAATCGATCTTACAGAAGTAACAGAAGCTTATATCACCATCAACCACGCGTTGAACTACGAAAGAGGTGACATCAACACAAACAACTCCATCGTCATAAGCAAGGACTACGCAGGCGATGTAACAACCGCTACATGGCAGGTTCTGAACTATAATACGGAAGGCCTCAACACAGGTTTCACATTCACTGAGAAGAGCGTGAACATTCCGTCTGAATATATGGGCGGCAAAGTTGTCATAGCACTGCGTCACACATGTAACGAATCATCATCTTCTACATGGGAGGTTAAGAGTCTGAAAGTACAGGTCGGCAAGGTTGAAGAAGAAGGTGGCGGTGAAGGCGAACTGCCAGAAGGTACTTTCATCGACCAGGATTTCTCTTCATCACTCGGCAATTTCACTTCTTCATCAGCCAGCGGTACACTGAAATGGTATAATGACTATTCAAGTGCAATGGTAACCGGATTCCAGGACTTCAACGGTGACGGAACCAAAGAGAACCAGGCAGGTGTAACATTCCTCGTATCTCCGGAAATTGATTTCACTAAAGCAACAGAGGCATACATCACAATCAACCATGCCATCAACTACGAAAAAGGTGACATCAATGCTAACAACTCTATCGTAATCAGCAAGAACTATACAGGAGATGTAAAAACCGCAACTTGGCAGACAATAGAATACAACACTGACGGCATGGGTTCAAGCTTCACATTCAAAGAGAAGAAAGTAAACATTCCTGCAGAATTCATGGGCAGCAAAGTTGTCATAGCTCTCCGTCATACTTGCGACGATACACAATCATCAACATGGGAAGTGAAGAGTCTGTCCGTAAAAGCAGGTTCTGTTGAAGACCTTCCTAGCGGCAACATCGGCGACCTCACAAAACCGAACGGAGATTTTGAGGCTTGGGTTGAAGGACTTCCAAACAACTGGTCAACAACATCTACTGCAGGCAATGCAACTCTTTCCATGAGCACAGACAAGCACAGCGGCAGTTATGCAGTTCTGGTAAAAGGTGATTCTAAATCCAACAAGCGCATTTCTTATAAGGAAATGGAACTCAAAGCAGGCGAATACACTATGAGATTCTATGCTAAGGCTGCTACCGCTGCCGGCGCATCCCTCTGCCCTGGATATGTTCAGGTAACTGACGGAAAAGTAGGTTCTTACAAGTACGGAGAATATTCAAACAATCTGTCAAATACAGAATGGATTGAAGTTACCCACACATTCACAATTGATGCAGACGGTACATACTGTGTACTTATAATGAACTCAAAGAACCCGGGCGGCGACTTACTTATAGATGATTTCACTCTTACAACAGGTGAAACCACTATCATTAAATAACAAAATCGCATAAATATTTGGCAGGCTGCAGAATTATTCGTAATTTTGCAGCCTGTTACGTGATATTATATTCTAACAATTATATTTAAACTAAAATGAAAAAAGGTATTCATCCAGAAAACTATCGCCCCGTCGTATTCAAGGATATGTCCAACGGCGATATGTTCCTTACACGTTCTACATGCAAGACTACAGAGACAGTAGAATTTGAAGGTGAGACTTATCCGGTAGTTAAAGTCGAAATTTCCAGTTCATCACATCCCTTCTACACAGGCAAGAACAAGCTCGTTGACACTGCCGGTCGTGTGGATAAGTTCATGAGCCGTTACGGTAAGACACGTAAATAAATATATCATTTTATATTTAAACATATACGGGAAGTGTATTCATGCGTAGTTGCATATGCGCATGAATGCACTTTTTTAATTCTCAATATTTCAGGAAAACAACTCTTTGACGTAATAAAGATAATGCAAACGAGCGTAATAAGAGCTTGCTCTTAAATTGCAGAGTGCAGCTTATCCTATATAAAAATAAACATATGAAATATTTGAAATATCTTATTTGTCTGCTTGGAATCGCATTCACGCTGTATTCATGCAGCAGCGACGACGACAATAATGGTGGCAACGGCAACGGCACGACAACCGAAGAGGCAAACGCCAACAGGAATGTGGTAACGACAGACGCCGCTGTCGCAAGACTCGAATTTCCCAAGCTTAAAGGCGGAAACAGCATTGTGCTGGTACACAGGACTACCGGAGACAGGCAGTATGACCGCGATGAGGTGAACTATTGCGTTGAATGGGACTGTGACAAAAAGGCTCAGCGATGGTCGTGCTATCAGATGCACAGGGGATATACCGGCAGTTACAGCCGCGTGGTTGACGGTTACCTGTTCGACCCGAACCTTACAACCTCACAATATCTCGACAAAGATTACTTCTACGGTTCGGGCTTCGACCACGGTCACATATGCCCAAACGCCGACCGGAAATACTCATACAAAGCAAACGAACAGACATTCTATCTTACCAACATGCAGCCGCAATACAGGCGGTTCAACGGCTACAGCTCGTCCGGAAACGACAAGGGCGAAGGTCTTTGGGTGAGAATGGAGGAAAAAGTAAGAAGCTGGTCGCCCGCCGCAACGACCGACACGCTCTACGTCTGCAAGGGTGGCACGATAGACAAGGAAAGCAACATCATCAAGAGAATACAGGGAAAGCTCATCGTTCCAAGGTATTTCTTCATGGCATGTCTGCTCAAAAACAGCATGGGATACCGTGCCATAGCTTTCTGGGCAGAGCAGAAGGATGAATGGAAAACATATGACGACCTTGCCGACTACGCCATTACAATAGATGAACTGGAGCGTAAGACGGGCATAGATTTCTTCTGCAATCTTCCGGACAAAACCGAAAACGAGGTTGAGAAAAAGATTGTGCTGAATGTGTGGGGGCTTTAGCCGCCTGAGACAAAGGCATGGCAAAGTCTTCGGAACACCAGCATTAAAAAATAAAAAGCGACAGGCAGGAATCATGTAAGTTCCTGCCTGTCGCTTTTTCAATGCACTCCGGCATTATCCGGAAGATTCATCTGCATGGCTATCTATATATTCCAATGCGTCAAACGAGCCTCGCGGACTTTCCGAAACCCTACTTTCTGCTTCTGAACTTCAGGTTTTCGGTATATTTGAGTTTTGCGCTGTCAGTGGCGGAAGAGGCTTTCCTCTGCGTTGTCCACGGCTGTGACGGCTTTGCCAATGTGGTGCGCACGCAGTCGAAGAAGATGAGTTCATCGTTGTTGACACCCTCCATGACACCGTTGAAATAATCGTCTGTAAGACTGAATCCGGACGTCTGACTGTTGCCGCGGGAATCAAGCACGAACGTATATCCGCTGTCGTCATATCTTATATGTATATCCCCGGAACGCGGATCAATATACCATGAGAACCTCAACTCCTGACTCTCGTCGCCGACAGTGTCTATCTCACGTCCCCGTCCGTTAAGAGAGCGGCTGTTATACTGGTCGAACTCAAAATAAACATACATGTCCACATACACGCGATGCCCCGTATTGTCAGTATATTCGTTCCTCATCGTGCCCTCCCAATGGCCTCTCAGAGTGTTTGCCATGAGCCTCAGCTCATCCGTACCATAATCGAACGCGTCGTCATACCAGTTGTAGTCATAATACCAATCACCGTAATAATCGTAATAATCCCAGTCCCATGGATCATCACAACTCGTGAAAGAGAACGGCAGGACTCCGAAAACGATAGCTGTCCAAAGTAATTTCAAGTGTTTCATATCCGTATATTTTTTATTCATTATATTCTATTGGCAAAGTTACCGAAATAAACATTATTACGCAAAGGTATATTTCATATTTTAAGATAGGAAATTCCCTATGCTTCATATAGAATTTCCTACCATTTAGATTAATTTATGCCAAAAGCTTCATTCATACTCATTTAAATTACTTATCTTTGTCTCCACAACATTAAAAAAATAAAAAAAGATGAAAACCGTTTACGATTTCACAGTTAAAGACAGAAAAGGTAAAGACGTATCACTTAAAGAGTACGCCAACGAAGTGCTGCTCATTGTAAACACCGCAACCAAATGCGGCTTCACACCACAATACGAAGAGCTTGAGAAACTATATGAGAAATACCATTCAAAAGGTTTCGAGATACTCGATTTCCCGTGCAACCAGTTCGGCCAGCAGGCACCCGGCACAGACGAATCGATACACAACTTCTGCAAGCTCACATACGGAACAGAGTTTCCGAGATTCAAGAAGCTGAAGGTAAACGGCGAAGACGCCGACCCGCTCTACAAGTTCCTGCAAGAGCAGAAAGGCTTTGCCGGATGGGACGAGAGCCATCCCCTCACTCCCGTTCTCGAGAAAATGCTGTCTGAAGCCGACCCCGACTACAAGCAGAAAGCCGACATCAAATGGAATTTCACCAAATTCCTCATCAACAAGAAAGGCATGGTCGTGGCACGTTTCGAGCCTACAGAAAACATAGAAAACATATCAAAACAAATAGAAGAACTTCTTTAAGATAATGGCAAACAGAGAACACACACGCTGCCTCATCATCGGCAGCGGTCCGGCAGGATACACCGCAGCCATCTACGCCGGACGTGCCAACCTGCACCCGATGGTGTACTGCGGTCTGCAGAGTGGAGGACAGCTCACGCAGACCACCATGGTCGACAACTTTCCCGGTTATCCGCAGGGCGTCGACGGCAACCAAATGATGCAGGACCTGCGCAGTCAGGCAGAGCGTTTCGACGCTGACGTGCGCGACGGAATAATCGTCAAGGCTGACTTCTCCAAAGCTCCTTACCTGCTTACAACCGACCGCGGTGACGAGATTGAGGCAGACACGGTGATTATCGCCACCGGAGCAAGCGCAAAATATCTCGGTCTTGACGACGAGAAAAAATACAACGGACTGGGTGTGAGCGCATGTGCCACATGCGACGGATTCTTCTATCGCAAGAAGACAGTGGCTGTCGTGGGAGGCGGCGACACTGCCTGCGAGGAGGCTGACTATCTCTCCCACCTGTGCAACAAGGTGTATATGATTGTGCGCAAACCGTATCTCCGCGCTTCCGAAGCGATGAAACGCCGCGTGGAGAACAACGCCAAGATTGAGATACTCTATGAGCACAACACCGTAGGACTTTACGGTGAGGGCGGTGTGGAAGGCGCCCACGTGGTGAAACGCAAAGGCGAACCCGACGAGCAGCGGTACGACCTGCCCATCGACGGATTCTTCCTCGCCATAGGACACAAGCCCAACACCGACGTGTTCCGTGAATGGCTCGACCTCGATGAAGCCGGATACATACAGACCGTCAACGGCACTCCGCGCACAAAAATACCCGGAGTGTTCGCCGCAGGCGACTGTGCCGACTCTGTGTACCGGCAAGCCATCGTTGCCGCAGGTAGCGGATGCATGGCTGCACTCGAGGCTGAACGCTATCTGTCTGCTGAAGGCAAGTGAGCCTCAGACACTTACGCACGCCTCCGAGGCAGTATTCATGAACGACAGAGCCGTACGGTCAAGACTCGTATAATAATAAAACATAAACCTGAAAAAGCCATGCCCGCGCGTCGGGCATGGCTTTTTTTATATTCCATAAATACTTTTTCCCGTAAATAAAATCCTAACCGGCAGTCACACAACGGTCCGCTACGCAGGTTCACGTCACATCTCCGCCATGCTCCGGCTGCCTCTGCCTGCATGTCTCTTGCCCGTCATCCACAGTCCGGCAAAGGTAAGCAGACCGTTGAGCATAAGCAACTCATAACCGAAGACATAACCTGTCAGCTGTTTCGAAAGACTGTCCGCCACGAAGCAAACCAACGGTGACGCGACCGCTATTACAGGCACCATGCGTCCGGAGACACCGCGCCGCGTCAGCAGTCCATAGGCAAAAAGTCCCAGCAACGGACCGTATGTGTAAGAGCAAAGCACATATATGGCGTCGATGACACTTGTGCTGTTGAGCGAGTGGAACAGAAGTATGAACACGACAAACGCCACCGACATGCCGAGATGCACCTTACGGCGCAACTGTTCGTCGTCCGGACGCGACCATATGTCCACACAGCAGCTTGTGGTGAGAGCCGTCAGAGCAGAGTCGGCGCTCGAGAACGACGACGCCACCACGCCCACCGTGAACAGCACAACCACCGTCATGCCCATCCGTCCGGTAGCCGCGAACATCGGCAACAGTTCGTCGCCCGCCGCAGGCAACGCCACTCCTTCCTTCGAGGCAAGCGCGACGAGCAGCACACCAAGCGAAAGAAACAGCAGATTGGCAGGCACGAAGGCGAACCCGTAAGTACACATGTCCTTCTGAGCCTCACGCAGCGACTTGCACGTAAGGTTCTTCTGCATCATGTCCTGGTCAAGTCCTGTCATCACGATGACGATGAATATGCCGCTGAGAAACTGCTTCCAGAAATTCTGTCTGGTCATCCAGTCGTCGAAAACGAATACCCGGCTGCGGCTGTCAGACGCCACCATGTCAGCCGCCTCGCCCATAGTCATGCCGAGATGACCCGCCACATTATATATGATAAGTATCAGCGCGGCAAACATGCAAAGCGTCTGGAACGTGTCTGTCCACACCAGTGTCCTTATGCCTCCGCGCCGCGTGTACAGCCATATCAGCCCTACCATCGCCACGACAGTAAAGGCGAACGGCACGCCGAAAGCGTCGAGCACGAACCGTTGCAGTATGGCGCACACCACATAGAAGCGCACCGCCGAGCCCGTAAGTTTTGAGAGGATGAAGAAAGACGCGCCCGTCCTGTATGCGGAACGTCCCAACCGGTAGTCAAGATAGGTGTATATGGAGGTGAGCCTGAGCCTGTAATACACAGGCAACAGCACGAACGCCACCGCGAAATAGCCAAGGATGAAACCCAGACACGTCTGTATATAGGTCATGTCGGCAGTGAGCACCATGCCGGGAACGCTTACAAACGTGACGCCCGATATCGACGCGCCCACCATACCGAACGCCACCATATACCACGGCGACCGTCTGTTGCCATTGAAAAACGTCCTGTTGTCGGCTTTGCCGCCCGTAACATGGCTTATGAGCAGCAGAACCAGAAAATATGCGAATAAAGTATACAATATTATCATAACTGTTCACAAAGTTAACTATTTTATTATCAATTTGTCGTTTAGTATGAATAAAATCATTACATTTGCAATCACATTCACCAAAAAAAGTAAGAGAATGAACAAGCAGAAACGTTTTCTATTACAAGAATCGGAGATTCCGACACAGTGGTACAACATTCAGGCAGACATGCCCAACAAGCCGATGCGACCGCTGAACCCTGCGACGAAGCAGCCGCTCACGGCTGAGGACCTCGCGCACATATTCAGTCTGGAGTGCAGCAAACAGGAACTTGACACCGAGCATGCATGGATTGACATACCTGAAGAGGTGCTCGACATGTACAAGTACTACCGTTCCACTCCGCTCGTGCGCGCCTATGCGCTGGAGAAGGCACTCGACACTCCGGCACACATATACTTCAAGAACGAAAGCGTGAACCCTCTCGGCTCACACAAGATAAACTCCGCCCTGCCGCAGTGCTACTACTGCCGTGAGGAGGGCGTCACCAATGTCACCACCGAGACGGGCGCCGGACAGTGGGGCGCGGCTCTGAGCTACGCCGCAAAGGTGTTCGGACTCGAGGCTGCCGTCTATCAGGTGAAGATAACACTCCAGCAGAAGCCCTACCGGGGAATACTCATGCGCACGTTCGGAGCCAACGTCACCGGCTCGCCGTCCATGTCGACACGCGCCGGAAAGGACATCATCACACGCGACCCGAACAACTCCGGATCGCTCGGAACAGCCATATCCGAAGCCATAGAGCTTGCCACCACAACGCCCAACTGCAAGTATGCGCTCGGCTCGGTGCTCAACCATGTGGCTCTCCATCAGACCATCATAGGTCTTGAGGCGGAGAAACAGATGGAGATGGCGGGCGAATATCCCGACATGGTGATAGCATGCTTCGGAGGCGGAAGCAACTTCGGAGGCATCGCCTTCCCATTCATGCGCCACACCATCCTCGAAGGACGCAAGACAGAATACATCGCAGCCGAGCCGTCGAGCTGTCCCAAGCTCACGCGCGGAGAGTTCCGCTACGACTACGGCGACGAGGCTGGCTACACTCCGCTGCTGCCCATGTTCACCCTCGGACACGACTTCAAGCCTGCCAACATACACGCGGGCGGTCTGCGCTACCACGGTGCGGGCGTCATCATCTCGCAACTCATCAAGGACGGCATGATGCACGGTGTTGACATTCCGCAGCTCGAATCGTTCAAGGCAGGGCTTCTCTTCTCGCGCACCGAGGGCATCGTGCCCGCACCGGAGAGCTGCCACGCCATTGCAGCCACCATACGCGAGGCTTACAAATGCAAGGAAAGCGGCGAGCAGAAGGTGATACTCTTCAACCTCAGCGGACACGGACTCATCGACATGCCGTCCTACGACAGCTATCTCAACGGAGACCTTTCCGACTACAACATAAGCGACGAGGAGATAAGGAAATATCTGGCTGGAGTGCCGAAGTTAGATTGAACCCTGACCGGTAATCATACAGCCAAAGCCGGTTTTCCGAATGGTTGCCGGCTCTTCATTCACATGTCATGAAGCTGCCTTCATGTCCGTTTCCTGCTGTTCGAGGTGTGTCAATCCGCACCTTCAACCGAACAGGAAACCGGCATGAAGGCAGTTGCGTTTCATTCGGATGAATCATTATGACCTGTTCTGATTAAACCCGAATCGGTTATTAGACTTCCATTCTTATTTCGTGCTGCTGTCAGCCGGATTGTATTCTGCTTTATCGAAGATGTAGCGGGCTACATCGAGAAAAAGCAGGATACAAGATGACGGCAGCAGTGCGGAAAAAGGACGAAGAGCTGACAATAAACATTAAATGTTATAATCGGCGTTCTAATGACCGATTCGGGTTAAACGCCTAACCGACGCTTGTCCCGTTGTCGTCCCGACAGCGATTGTCACGATGCGTGTGCCATACCGCCCGCCTCAGCTCTTCCCTCACATCATCCATCGGACGGAACGGGACGACAACCTCCATATCGGTGTTTATGATGCAATAGACGTTCTCCTCTCCGTTGTCGTCCGCCCCGAATCCGCCGTCATCGGAAAAATACCGTCCGTCGGGATATATCGTCCACGACAGCGCACACAGACCGTCCTCAAAGCCGCAGTACAGTCCGAACCTGTATCTTGCGTGCTTTTCGTCCGCACACCAGCAATGCTCAAACCGCCGGTGTATGCTCTCAAGGTCTATCTCACTGTCGTCCATAAGCACCTGTCCGTTCTCCGACACAAACTCACGCCTCTTCCCCGTTGTCCTGTTTATTAACGTAAACGATTTTCCGGAAGTCGTCACGGCAATCCCGCAACCTATGTCACGCCCTTCGCCACCGTCTGCGGCATGCGCCGTGACGGACAGCGGTGCCGTCCTGTCAATCGTTTTTTCCACACCGCCAGCCGCTTGTCCGTCAGTCTGTTCCACGTCAGTCTCCTTCCGGCACGCCTCTTCCCTCACATCGCTTTCGTCACTCCTCCTCTTCTCTTTCATTGCCTCAGACGCGGCATCATCAAGCCTCTTCAGCCACGCCACCACCAAAGGCGAGTCCATCGGATAGAGTTTCGGGGCATATGCCGTGGTCTCTTCGCTCACTCCATAGACCGTAACCTCACCTGTCCTGACGTCCCTTGCCTTCCATGTGTAATATCTGTAACCGTCAGACCGCACACTCACGTCAGGCTCGGAAAGTGCCTCCATGACGCACATACCCAGAAAAGGACACCCGGCGATTGCCATCTCCGCAAACCGCGCGCCCTCATATATGTCCACCGTTCCCGTTCTTGTCCTTACCTCCATATCATTTCCTTGTTTTCTTAACGTTTTTCTCACACAAAAATCATCATATTACGGCTCATCCAAACGTCCGTCATCAATATAGTGAAAGACCATAACAGTGACAAAGGAGAAAGACTATGACCTTCTCACTTTGGCATTGCCGAGCCGCATCCTATTTTTGACAAATATACAAAATATCCCATTACCCCACGCCATATCTCCTGTATTTTATCATCATCCGATGCCGCGCGTTCCCCCGTTCCGCCTCCTACAAACCGCATGGCGCGATGCGCGGCAACACGGAAAAGCGGCAGTAAGGACACAGTGATGTAAAATAAATTTACCAAAAAAACATACTTCCAATTATGACAAACCGGAAAACAGAAATCAACCGACACACTGATGAGACATTGAAAAGTATCGTTCAAGGACGCATAAAACGTCATCCGGACAACAAAACACCCGGTCCAGAACCGTCATAGACACTTCCCTACCCGGCAACAAAGTATGTCAAACGCAGCCGCAAGGACACACCCGACCTACAGGAAAGGCTTTGTCACACCACAGGAAAGGCTTTATCACACTGCCAAAGAGCCTTTTCCGGCGTACAAAAAAGCCCCTTTGACGAAGCGAAAAAGTGCCCAACGCATTGCGAAAAACATAATCCACTGATATTCAACGATATACACAAAAGTCCGAAAACAAGCGTTTTTCAGAACAGACCAGCCTGCGACGGAGAATAACGAGCCTGTGAGAGGCACATTGTCAATATTTTTTACTGTCCGGATAACACACTGGCTGGTTGCTTGCCACATTGCTCGGGAAACGCAAAATTTTGCGTCTCTACAGGCGGACGCCACCACTATAATTTGAGAAAAACCATATTTTCCCACCGCAAACTAACTAAGTAGAGACGCAAAATCTTGCGTCTCACAAGCAAAAATGCGCAATATACAAACGGCGTAACACACTGACAGCCAGCCCGTCACGTTGCTCGGGAGACGCAAAATTTTGCGTCTCTACAGGCGGACGCCACCACTATAATTTGAGAAAAATAATATTTCCACGTCGCAAACCAACAAAGTAGAGACGCAAAATCTTGCGTCTCACAAGCAAAAATGCGCAACATATAAATTGGATAATATACTGACAGCCAACTCGCCACATTGCTCGGGAAACGCAAAATTTTGCGTCTCTACAGGCGGACGCCACCGCTATAATTTGAGAAAAACCATATTTTTCCACCGCAAACTAACTAAGTAGAGACGCAAAATCTTGCGTCTCACAAGCAAGGATGCGCAACTTATACACGGTATAAAACACAAACAGCCAACTCGCCACATTGCTCGGGAGACGCAAGATTTTGCGTCTCTACAGGCGGACGCCATCGTTATAACCGGCGGACACTACCCTTACGTCACCAATAAAAACCCATATTTCACAGCGTCTGATACACTGTCGTCAGTCCGCGGCAGTCTGCTTCTCGGGCCAGTTTACAAGAAACAGCTTCTCGGTGGCGCGGGTGAAAGCCGTGTAAAGCCAGTGGATGTACTCCGGAGTGAGCATCTCGTCGGTCATGTATCCCTGATCCAGATACACGTGAGCCCACTGTCCGCCCTGCGCCTTATGGCATGTCACGGCGTAGGCGAACTTTATCTGCAACGCGTTGAAGTAAGGGTCCTGCTTCAGTTTCTTTATACGGTCAGCCTTCAGTCGTATGTCCGCGTAGTCCTCCATGACGCTTTCGAACAGCCTGTTGTTCTGCTCGCGCGTCAGAGCAGGTGCCTCTGTGGTCAGACTGTCGGTTATGACGGTTGCCTGCAGCTCATAGTTGTCGTAGTCGGGCAGTTGCAGCCACAGGTCGGCAAAGGTGAACCCATACAGCTCCCGCACGTTTCTCACACGCTGCACCACAGCCCTGTCGCCGTTGGCAAGGAACGATATGCCCGCCGTCGCTGTGTCCGCGGTGTCGTCCTCCCCACGGTCTGCCCCTTTGGTCGCGTCCTTCTTTATGCCCGCATCGGCAGGCGCGTCCTTCTCAGCCCAGTAATAGTTGTTGCGCACCACCATTATCATGTCGCCCGTGGTGAGCATGTCCTCACGCCCCAGCACGGTGTTGCGTATGCCCTGGTTGTAGATGTTGGCACGCTTGTTGGAGCGCGTCACTACCATAGTCTCGTCCATACCCACCGCCGAATAGCTCGAGGCAAGCGTCTCGATGAGCTCGCTGCCGCTCACCCTCACCACGTCGGCGAACGACCCGAGCCTCACCTTTGGCATGAGCGTGCGCCCGTCGTGCGTTATCATGCGGCGTATGGCGGTGGCGTTAAAGAGTATGCCAGACATGCTGTCCTGCCTCACCACCTCGTTGAGGTCGCTCTCATACACCCGCAGTCCGTAGCCCTCCATGAACCCCGCGCTCAGTGCCGGCGACTCCGCCTCGCCCACCGGAGGCAGCTGCGCGCGGTCTCCGATGAGTATCATGCGGCAGTTGCGTCCGCCATATACAAACGACGTGAGGTCGTCGAGCAACCGTCCGCCCGCGAAAAGGGCGTCCGTGGAACCGGCGTTGGCTATCATCGACGCCTCGTCTATCATGAACAGCGTGTCCGAAAGCATGTTGGGCGCAAGACTGAATCCTCCGCCAAGCGATTTCTGCCGGTATATGCGGCGGTGTATGGTGCATGCCGCATGACCGGCGTTGAGCGCGAACACCTTCGCCGCACGTCCGGTAGGAGCCATCAGCACCACCTTGCAGCCCAGCCGTCTCATGGTGCGCACCATCGCTCCGGCAACCGATGTCTTGCCCGTTCCTGCCGAACCGCGCATTATCATCAGCACCCGGTCGGAGCGGTCGGTCATAAAACCGGCAAACGTGCGCATCGCAGCCAGCTGCTCGTCTGTGGGTCTGAAGCCGAGACTGTCGGCTATCATGTATGTCAGTTCGTCGGCTATCATTATTTCTTTCCTTCCTTTATCTATGCCAGCCGCGCGCTGTCAGAAGCCTGCCACGCTGCGTACGCAAGTATGTGACATGGCATCCGTCCTTTCCGCACGGCACATGCAAAATTAGTCTTTTTACATGACATAAGACCGCGCCAGCCCATTAAATTAGGCGAAAAAGAGCCTCGCGCTGCCGTATTTACGAAAATTCTTCGTAAGTTTGCATAATCATTGACAGACATTAAAGGCAAAGGCATCATGCGCATGCAGCTATCCACAAGAACCATAAACATCGTGCTGACGGTGTGCGTCGCGGCTCTGACCGCGGTATGTGCCATGAGCATCAGCACGCCGGTGAACTTCGAGAAAGAGCGGACGGAGCGTGAGACAGCCGTGAAGATGCGGCTCGTCACCATAAGGGCTGCGCAGGAACGCTACCGCAACGCCACAGGGAGCTATGCCGGAAGCTTCGCCCAGCTCACAGAAGGCGGTTTCCTCGCCGACTCCCTTCAGTATGTGCCGTTTGCCGGAGCGCAGCGTTTCAGCCTCTCAGCCACCGTCCTGACCACCAAGAGCGGACGCAAAGTGCCGCTCATGGAGTGCGGAGCCGAATACAAGACCTATCTGCAGGGACTCGACCCGGGGCTTACGGACGGTCTGACACAACAGGCGGAGGCTGAAGGACGATATCCGGGACTGAAAATAGGAGACCTCACAACACCAAACGACAATGACGGAAACTGGGAATAACAACTCTTTTAACAGCCGCCTCACAATAAGAGTGAGCACCAACGCCTTATCGTTCGCCACCGACAAAAGGGCTGAAGGAGGGGGCATCGACTATGAGCCGTATGATGTGAATCCCGGCATGTCGGTGGCGGCAAACCTCAGACTGGCGTTCGCCGAGAGCAGACTGCTCAGACGGAAGTATGCCTCTGCCACGGTGATGACAGACACTCCGGTGCTCATGATACCGATAGAGGAATATGAGGACAACAACACCGACATGCTCTATTCTCACATATTCACCACCGGAAAGAGCGAGCGCGTACTCACAGCCGTACTGCCCGGACAGAACGCAGTGGCTGCGTTCACCATGAACAGCGACCTGAAGCTGGTGGTGGACGACAACTTTCCCGAGTCGACCGTGATGCCGCTGATGCAGCCCGTGTGGAACTACATGCACCGGCGGAGCTTCACCGGCGCACACAGAAAGCTCTTCGCATACTTCCACGACAAACGGGTGGAGCTGATGAGCTTCAGACAGAACCGCTTCGTATACTGCAACTCGTTTGAGGCAACACACGCCAACGATGTGCTGTATTATATAATGTATGTGTGGAAACAGCTCGGACTGGACGCCACAGAGGCTGAACTGCACATGGCAGGAGACATGACCTACCGCGACACACTTACCGCACTGCTCAGGCAGTACATAGCCAACGTTTACACGATAAACCCTGCGGCGGACTTCGGATTCCCTGCGGCAGCCGAGATGAAAGGGCTGCCGTTCGACCTGCAGGTGTATTACGCAAAAGGAAGATGAGGATAATAACAGGACTGTACAAGGGACGTCACTTCGACATTCCGCGCTCGTTCAAGGCGCGGCCTACCACCGATTTTGCCAAAGAAAACATATTCAACGTGGTGAACGGATACATGGAGCTGGACGGCACGACGGCTCTCGACCTCTTCGCAGGTACGGGCAGCATATCGCTCGAACTGCTCTCGCGCGGGTGCAGCCGCGTGGTGAGCGTGGAGGCAGACCGCGACCATGCGGCTTTCATACGACAGTGCATGGCAAAGATAGGCACCGACGCATGCATGCTCATACGAGGCGACGCCTTCAGATTCATGAAGAGCTGCAGGCAGCAGTTCGACTTCATCTTCGCCGACCCGCCATACGCGCTGAAAGAACTGCCCGGCATACCGTCGCTCATATTCGAGAAAGGACTGCTGAAGGAGGGCGGACTGCTGGTGTTCGAACACGGAAAGGACAACGACTTCTCCTCGCACGAACGGTTTGTGGAGCACCGCAGCTACGGCAGCGTGAACTTCTCGCTCTTCAGATGACACACAAGGCGGCATGAGTGCTGCGCAGACAAGGGCATGCGCCTGCCTATGACGCATACCGGCATGAAAAACAAGGATATACGGAAAATACTTTTCTGTCACAACAAAGGCGACAGAAGACGCACGAGCGACTCACCGAGCCTGCGCAGGAACGGACGCTTCTTCTTCCTGAAAGCCGACTCGAAGGTGACGCACTGCTCCTGATCGGCAAGGAATATACGCTTTGCACGCATAGCCGTCTCCTTTCCGTAAAGGAATATGTTTGCCTCGAAATTGTTCTCGAAACTGCGGAAATCGATGTTCGTAGAGCCGCATGTGCACAGATAGTCGTCGCTCACGAGAAGCTTGCTGTGATTGAATCCGGAGGTGTACAGATACACCTTAACGCCCGCTCTCAGCGTATTGAGTACGTAGGTCATGCTCGCCCACTCCAGCAGTCGCGAGTCGCCGTGCATCGGCAGCATCAGTCTCACGTCCACACCCGACAGCGCAGCCGTGCGCATGGCGAAGAGTATGGGCTCCGTCGGAAGGAAGTAGGGAGTCTCCATATACACATACTGCTTTGCCTCAAGGAGTATGCGGACATATCCCTGCATGATGTCGGGCCACGGAGCGATGGGACTGCTCGTCACGACCTGTGCCAGACAGCCGCCCGCGATGCCCGTGCCCGGCGCGGGATAATACTTGCGGTTGGAGATGAGCGTGCGGTCCACGAAATACCAGTCTATCAGAAACGCACACTGCACGGCATATACCGCCCCGCCCCGCACGCGCAGATGGGTGTCGCGCCATTGCTGTCCGGAGGCGGTGCCGCTGACATACCGGCGGGCAATGTTCATTCCGCCGAGAAACGCCACGGTGCCGTCGATGACGCAGAGCTTGCGGTGATTGCGGTAGTTTATCTTGCTCGTGAACGCCGGAAACTTCACCGGCATGAAGGCATGAACATCGATTCCCGCGTCGCGCATGCGTTCGAAGAAGGCGTTAGGAACATGCCAGCAACCCACATCATCGTATATCAGCCTCACCTCCACGCCTTGGCGGGCTTTGTCTATCAGCGCGTCGGAGACAAGACGTCCCAGCGGGTCGTCGTCGATGATGTACACATCAATGTGTATATGGTTGCGGGCGAGACCTATCTCCCGCAGGAGTGACAGGAAATAAGAGTGTCCGTCGGTATAGAACTCCACCTCGTTGTCCTTGAAAGGGAATGACAGGCTCTGGTTCTTGAAGAGTTGTATGAGAGGCTTGTAACGCTCCGGCAGCTGCAGATCGGTCTGCTCCGTGAAACCGAACATGGAGCGTCGGGTGAGCTGGTCGAGGCTGCGCTGGCTGATGAAACGCATCTTCCGCGTGTTCTGTCCGAAGAAGATGTAGAGCAGAATACCTATTACAGGGATGAAAATAAGCACCAGTATCCACGTCACTGTCTTCACCGGCTGGCGGTTGTCAAGCAAAACAGTGACTACAGTTGCTATGACCAGAAGGACATAAAGCAACACGGGAATCCAGTGGATGTATATCATTTGAAGCCTGCGAGTTTATGTGTCTGAAGCGAAAGACGCCATTCGGGATGTTCTTTAACATATTCCGTACAGGCGGCGGTTATGCGGCGGTTGCGCTCCACGTCACCTGTGTCGCACGGCTGGAGGTAATGATAGTCGGCTTCTATGCCGAAGCTGTCGGCTGGACCGTTCTCGTCGAACAGACATTTAAGCTCGTTACAGCGTCGCAGCCTCACTCCCGTCTTGGGCGAACAGGTTATCCAGTCGACGTTGCCGGGCGGAATGTTGGTGCCGTTTGTCTCCATCGCCACCTCAAAACCGGCTTCGTGAAGCTTGTCGACGAACGGAGCGTCGGTCTGGAGCGTTGGCTCGCCCCCGGTGAGAATCACCAGACGGGCACGCCAACGGCTTATCTCGGATATGATTTCCTCATCGCTCATGAGGCGGAAAGAGTCGAAGTCGGTGTCGCAAAACGCACATCTCAGGTTGCAGCCAGCGAATCTCACGAACGCAGCGGCACGTCCGGCGTTGCGTCCCTCGCCCTGAATGGAGTAGAAAATGTCGTTTATCCGTTTCATCGCTCAGTCCTTTTCGTATATCGCGACGTTGCCCTCGCTCTCCTGAACGACCGCCTTATAGCACTTGGGTATCTGTGAGACAATCCAGAAAGCGATGTTCTCTGCAGTGGGATTGAACGGCAGCACGCTGTTGATGTCCTTATGGTCGAGCATGTCCATTATCCTGTTCTTCACATGGGTAAAGTCTGCCACCATGCCGTCGGCGTTGAGTTCACGCGACTTGCACATCACCGTTATCTTCCAGTTGTGGCCATGCACGGCAGTACACTTGCTCTCATAAGAAAGCGTAAGATGGTGACTTGCCGACACTTCGAATGTTTTCTCTATGTAATACATTTTATTCCTGATTTATTGTTTTATATGTTCATCGGCTCACACAACGATGTTCTTACCGAGCACCTTGGCAAGCTGACCGCGCAGTTTGTGCACGTTCTTGTATTCTTCCATAAGCTCCCGCATGCGACCGGCATCGTTCACGGCAGCCGTTATGTCGGTCTGCAGCTGGCGCAGACATTTGTCCAGATAATCCATGCGGAAGTCGTTGAGCAGATGTTCCACCTGTCCGCGCAGACGGGCGATGCGCTCTTCCTCCTCCACCTGCAGCTCTTTCTCCGACTTCGGCTCCTCTCCGCCATTGTCCTTTGCAAGAAACTGCAGCTCGTCAATGCTCAGTCTGGTGGCTGTCCTGCTTATCTCTATATCATCATTATGAATGAAATACTGTTCGGCTACGAATCCCTTGTCAGACGAGTGCGCCACAGCCTCGGAGAGAATGCGCGCGAATAGCGGATTGCTGAAGCCGAGTCCGTCGACGCCGAGAATGTAGTCTACATACTGGGCGACGTTCAGACTGATGACCGAACCGTCCTCACTCTCCACGTTGTCGTATATTATCTCCTCTCCATGACGTATCACCGCACCTATGAGAAGTTCCTCCACACCCGACACCTGTTGCGCCGTGACGCTCACCATCTGCTGCTTGCGCGCCTCATCCGAGAGGCTTTCATTGCGCAGAAGAGCCGGTTTGTCCTCCCTGCCGCTTCTGATGAACTTGTTCATAGTGTTGATGAGCGTCGTCTCATTGATGCCGAGCGTCACGGAACAGTCGTGTATGTAAGTGTCGCGGAGTATCTGGTTGGGCACGAGCGATATGCTTTTCACCACCGAGTTGATGGCTTCCGAGCGTTTGAGAGGGTCGGTCTCGCCGTCGAGCATAAGCTTCGTCTTGAAGCGGATGAAGTCTGTCTGGTTCTCCTCGATGTAGTTTCTGAAGTCTGATGCGGTGTGTTTGCGCGCGAAACTGTCGGGATCATCGCCGTCGGGAAGGAGCAGAACCTTCAGGTTCATGCCCTCTGAGAGGAGCATGTCAGTACCGCGCAAAGCCGCGTGTATGCCAGCCTCATCACCGTCGTAAAGCAATGTGATGTTGGAAGTGAAGCGGTGGAGCATGTGTATCTGGTGCATGCTGAGCGCCGTTCCCGAGTTTGCCACGACGTTCTCTATGCCGCACTGATGCATGGAAATGACGTCGGTGTAGCCCTCCACCATATATACACGGTCTTCCTTCGCTATTGATTTCTTCGCCTGATAGATGCCGTAGAGCTCCCGGTCCTTATGATAGATGTCGCTGTCGGGCGAATTCACGTACTTCTGATTGACTCCCTTGGTGCGCGAATCGAGCAGTCTGCCGCCGAAACCGACGGTCTTTCCGCTTATGCCGACCCACGGAAAGATGACGCGACCGGCAAAACGGTCGATCAGTTCACCCCGTTCGGTCTTGTAGCAAAGACCCGTCTTTACAAGAAAATCCTGATTGTAGCCTTTTGAGATAGCCGCAGACGCCAGGGCGGAACGGTTGTTCAGGTCGAAACCGAGGCGGAACTTCTTTATTATATCGTCCCTGAATCCGCGGCTGCGGAAGTACTGCATGCCCACGGCCACGCCGTCGACATTGTTGTGAAGGATGTCCTCGAAGTAGCCGGAAGCCCACTCGTTGATGATGAACATGCTCTCGCGCTCGCTCTGTTCCTTCTTCTCCTCATCGCTGAGCTCGCGTTCCTGTATCTCGATATGATATTTTGCGGCGAGCCATCTCAGTGCCTCGGGATAGGTCATCTGTTCGTGTTCCATGATGAAACCCACCGCGTTTCCCCCCTTTCCGCATCCGAAACAATGGCATATTCCGCGCGACGGAGACACGTGGAAAGACGGAGTCTTCTCGTCATGGAACGGGCAGAGCCCCTTGTAGTTGGCTCCGCTCTTGCGCAACGTGACAAACTCCGAAACCACGTCCACTATGTTCGCGGCTTCCATTATCCTTTCGACTGTAGCCCTGTCTATCATTATGATGCGAAGTTACATATTTTTTTTCATTATACAACGGTTGCCGCGAATAAAAAACAGGACGCCTCCCAATACGCATCATAACCGCTCCGGACGAGCGATGCGGTCACCTGAGCCGGTTGCGGTAGTAATGAGGAGTGACCCGCATTGTGAAAAAGAGCAGCGAGATGAGGCAAAGCGCCGAGCCGATGAGATATACCATGTAGAACGTGAAGTGCTGAGCTATCACGCCGCTGCCTGCGATTCCGATGCCTATGCCCACGTCCCAGGCGGTGAGATAGGTGCTTGTGGCGGTGGCGCGCTGGTTGTTCGGCGCAAGATTGATGTACAGGGAGTTCATCGCCGGGAACATTATGCCGAAGCCAGCACCGAGCAACAGAGGCACCATATAGAACATTGCCGTCGCAACGATGATGTCGGCTGGAGCCACGAACCGGCACATGCTGAGCATGAAAAAGGCTGCTATGACAGGATAATAGCCCACGTGTATGCACTGTGTGATGTATCCGCGGTCCACCTTCTTGCCTGCCACGATGCGCGACGCTCCCATTCCGAGTGCCATGAACGTGAAGAACAGTCCGGCAGGAGCGGTGATATGAATCTCGCGGGCGTACATTGCGACGAAGTTGGTTGTAGCTCCGTATGGTATGGAAAGAAGAAACAGCGACACACTTACGGGGATGCCCTTGAGCAGAATGAACCGGTCGAGCGACAGCTTGCGCGTCACCTGTGGTGCAGGAGCGTCTCCCGCAGCCTCCATCTGGCGGCGTGCGCGCAGCGACTCCGGCATCCGCGCCTTCACCGCAACGGCACAGACGAAGCCTGCCACACTCACGAGCATGCCGCTGATGAATATCTGTATGTAAGTGAAATGGTCGTGCATGAACAGTCCGGTCATAGGACCGAGTGCCATGGCGATGTTGTTTGTCAGTCCGTAATAGCCCAGTCCCTCACCCCGGCGGCTGCTCGGCATTATATCGACACACAGAGTGTTGCCTCCGACTGTCACTCCTCCGAACGCCACACCGTGCAATGCCCTGAGAGCGATGAACCACGATATTGCCGCGGCTGCGGTATAGGCGGGAAACATCATCACGCACACGAAGTAGCAGAGGATGTATATCGGCTTGCGCGGAAAGCGGTCCATGAGAAATCCAGAGAACGGTCTGACGCAAAGACAGCTCACCGTGTAGCAGCTGAGTACGGCTCCGATAATCATCTCCTCACACCCGTATGTCTCCTTGAGATAGAACGGCAGCACAGGCACAAGAAGCCAGAAGCCGAAGAACAGGAGGAAGTTGGCAGCAAGGATACATACATAACTCCGTGTGAACAGTTTGTCTTTTGCCATAGTCTTTTATTTTATCAATGCGGTAAGTGTACTGACTGACGACGCACCGTCGCCATCCGTACATTAACGGCACGTACCGTCGGTGGCAGTGCGTAGGCTTACCAGAACGTTATCCGGGTGCAAAGTTAAGCAAAAATCGCCACAGGCAAAAGAACAGGACGAATAATATGAAAAGATACGGGACGCCTTCACATGTAATGAAGACGTCCCGTAGTATCATACATATATATAATAATGTGAGCCGGAACACAAAGTGTCAGAGCGCGGCAAGCTCTATCACCTTGTCTACGGCAGCCGAAAGCATGTCGGCGTTCTTTCCTCCCGCCGTGGCGAAATGCGGCTGACCGCCACCTCCACCGTTGATTAGTCTGGCTGCCTCACGCACCATCTGTCCTGCGTTCAGCTTGTGTTCGCTCACCATGTCGTCGCTAAGCATGACGCTGAGCATGGGTTTGCCGTCGTCTACAGAGCCGATGACACACAGCAGGTTCTGCGAAATGTCCTGACGTATTCTGAACACCAGATCCTTGACGGCAGCCGCCTTCATGGGCAGCACCGCGCTCACCACCTTCACGCCACCCACGACGCGCGCGTTGTCTACAAGCTTCTTTCTGGTGGCATCCACCGCTTCGGCTATGTAGCGTTCTATGTCTTTCTTCATGGAGTCGTGCTCCTCGATGTATTTCCCGATGACTCCCTTCAGGTCCTTTGCGTTGTTGAACAGCGCGCGTATAGCCCTTACGCTGTCCTCCATGGCGTAAATGAGGTTCTCACACTCTATTCCCGTCTTTGCCTCCACGCGCCTTATGCCGGCTGCCACACTGCTCTCGCTTATTATCTTGAACATGCCTATGCGTCCGGTTGACGAGGCGTGGATGCCTCCGCAGAACTCGCAGCTCGGTCCGAAACGCACCACGCGCACCCTGTCGCCGTATTTCTCGCCGAAGAGAGCTATGGCTCCGAGCTTCTTCGCCTCCTCAAACGGAGTGTCGCGGTGCTCGTCGAGCGGAATGTCCTGGCGTATCATGTCGTTCACCATACGCTCAACCTTGCGCAGTTCCTCGTCAGTCACCTTCTGGAAATGGGAGAAGTCGAAACGCAGGGTGGTGTCAGACACAAACGAGCCCTTCTGCTCCACGTGGTCGCCGAGCACTTGCTTGAGGGCGTAGTCGAGCAAGTGTGTGGCGGTGTGGTTGGCTGCGCTGGCGTCGCGCTTGTCGGTGTCGACACACGCCATGAAGTCAGCCGACACGTCGGCAGGCAGTTCCTTCACTATGTGGACGCTCTGTCCATTCTCGCGTTTGGTGTCTACAATCTCCACAGTCTCGTTCTCGCTCACGATGACACCACGGTCTCCCACCTGTCCGCCCATCTCTCCGTAGAACGGAGTATAGTCGAGCACGAGTTCGTAGAAGGTGTTCTTCTTCTGCGTCACCTTACGGTAGCGGAGTATGTGGCACTCATATTCGGTATAGTCATAGCCCACAAACTGCTGCTCTCCTTCGCCCAGCACCACCCAGTCGCTGTTCTCCACCGCGGCGGCGTTGCGTGCGCGGGCTTTCTGTTTCTCCATTTCCTCGTCGAACTGCCGTTCGTCCACGGTGTAGCCATTCTCACGGCAGATGAGCTCTGTGAGGTCGAGCGGGAAGCCGTAGGTGTCGAACAGGCGGAAAGCCTGCACACCGTCGAGCTGCGTCCTGCCCTGAGCCTTCAGCTCGTCCATCGCTCCGTTGAGCATGCTGATACCCTTCTCGAGAGTGCGCAGGAACGAGTCCTCCTCCTCCTTCATCACCCTTCCGATGAGCTCACGCTGTGCGGGGAGCTCCGGATAAGCCTCTCCCATCTCGTTAATGAACACCGGCATGAGTCTGTAGAGGAACGCGTCTTTCTGTCCGAGGAACGTGTAGGCGTAGCGTACGGCGCGGCGCAGTATGCGGCGGATGACGTATCCAGCCTTCGCATTGCCCGGCAGCTGACCGTCGGCAATGGAGAACGCCACGGCGCGCAGGTGGTCGGCGCATACGCGCATAGCCACGTCGGTATCCTCCTTATCGCCGTATCTCAGTCCGGTGATGCGCTCTATCTCCTTTATAATGGGCTGGAACACGTCAGTGTCGTAGTTGGAGTGCTTGCCCTGAAGCGCGCGCACGAGTCTCTCAAAACCCATTCCCGTGTCTATGACATGCATGGGCAGCGGCTCGAGCGAGCCGTCAGCCTTGCGGTTGAACTGCATGAAGACGATGTTCCATATCTCTATCACCTGCGGGTTGTCCTTGTTCACGAGCTCTCGTCCGGGCACTTTTGCCTTCTCCTCGGGCGTGCGCGAGTCGAGATGAATCTCCGAGCACGGTCCGCACGGACCTGTGTCGCCCATCTCCCAGAAGTTGTCGTGCCTGTTGCCGTTTATGATATGGTCTGCCGGCACGTGCTTCGCCCAGAAGCGGGCAGCCTCCTCATCGCGTGCGATGCCCTCCTCCGGCGAGCCCTCGAACACCGTCACGTAGAGGTCTTCGGGCGAAAGATGCAGCACGTCGACGAGATATTCCCACGCGAAGTCGATGGCTTCTTCCTTGAAGTAGTCGCCGAAGCTCCAGTTGCCGAGCATCTCGAACATGGTGTGATGGTATGTGTCGTGTCCCACCTCCTCAAGGTCGTTGTGCTTTCCGCTCACACGCAGGCACTTCTGCGAGTCTGCGCGGCGGCGCGGTTCGGGGTCGCGGGTGCCGAGGATGATATCCTTCCATTGGTTCATTCCGGCGTTTGTGAACATCAGCGTAGGGTCGTCTTTTATCACCATCGGCGCGGACGGCACGATGGTATGTCCCTTCGACTCGAAAAACTTCTTGAACGAGTCGCGGATTTCGTTAGCTGTCATCATGTTATATATATTGTTTTAATTTTCCAATTCCTTACAAAAAGTTTTGCAAAGATACTTCCTTTTGATTATTTTTGCAAATAAATTAATCATTGTTTAATAAAAACACACCGTCAATGGTATTAAATCCGAACAAGAATCTGAAGCTGTATTATTCAATAAAGGAGGTGGCGCAGATGATAGGTGTAAGGGAATGCACTCTGCGTTACTGGCAAACGGAGTTTCCGCACCTCAATCCCAAGATAAAAGGACAGAAAGGGAGGCAGTACACCGACAAGGACATCGAGCAGATAAAACTGATTTACAATCTGGTGAAGGTGCGGGGATTCAAGATTGCCGCAGCCCGGAAGATGATAAACCAGAACCGCAGCGGAGTGGACAAGAGTGCCGACGTGCTCGACACGCTCATATCTGTGCGCGACCAGCTGATGGAAATAAAGAAACAGATAGACGGACTTGTGTGACGCGGGGCGTCATGTCCGACAACCCATAAGGCGGCGGGATATCCTGCCGCCTTTTTGCTTCCATCACACACAGAAGCCCCATCAGGCGCGAGGGCATGCGGCTGCCGCTGCCGAAGAAAGCCATGACCGCACGGCGGAGGGATGCCGCAAATAGGGATAACCCTAACCGATGATAGGGATTTTCCCTTTCTGATACAGACTTATATGTGTAAATTCGTAACGTAAACACCAGTTGTCTGACAATAAAACAAAACCATTATGAAGAAATACATACTGCCTTTGCTCATGCTGATGTCTTTCTTCCGCACCGCCGCATCAGCACACAACCCGACCGACACGATAGCGCCGGGCGACATATACAGGCATGTGGACATAGCTCCGGTGTTTCCGGGAAGCGTGGATGAAGGGCTGCCGATGTATGTGGCAGAAAACTTCAGATATCCAGCAGCGGCGTGGCGCACCGACTTCGAGCCCGAAGTGCCGGTGAGCTTCGTCATACGCGCCGACGGCACAACGTCCGACGTGAAGATAATGAAGGACGTACACCCGCTGCTGGCAAGGGAGATTGAGAGGCTCATACTGAACATGCCGAGGTGGTATCCAGCCTATCTGAACAACAGACCGGTGAACACGGAGTTCAGATACACCCTGCTGCTGTTCGACCCTTACCTCAACCTGCCCTACCACGTGGCGCCTCTGATAGAAAAGACAAGAAAATACTCCGACTTCGGAAAAAGGTATTCGTCGGGAATGAAAGCCGCGACACTGAGGGAGGCTATCAAGGATATCGGGCAGATAACGGTGCTGACACCGCTGCACGCGGCAAGCACCATCGCCATGACAAGGCTGTGGCTCTCCGACAAGAACTATCATCAGGCTACCATTCTCGCAAAGACAGCACTGAAGGAATACGGCAAGCTCAACCTGTACAGGCACGACGGGAAGAAGTCGGGACACGACTATCCGAGACCGGGATACAACGGGAAGAACGAGATTGCGCTCGCCCTGCAGAAGGCTCTGGCGTTCGACGAGGCGGGACTGCCGCGTATGGCGCGCGCCGCATACGACGGACTGACCGACCTGCTCGACGAGAAGATAAGGACGAAGGACATAGCCGTGCCGCTCATCGGGACCGACAGACAGTATCAGACGGAGCAACTCATCAAGCGGCTCACGCTCCGACAGATGGACGAGTTTCTCTCCGACGGGGAGCAGATGAGGCAACTCTCGACCGAGGACCGCAAGGTGCTGAGAAACGCCGTGGACTATACCGACGTGAACAAGGCTATGGACTATCTCATAGCAAAGAATGTGATAATAAGCGCAAGGGTGCTGGGCACACACAGCAAGATAAAGGAACTCAGACGGGAGATAGTGATGGGACGTCCCGACATGGCTGACACGCTCAACCTCTACGCGCTCAAAGCCATGGCGATAGGGCTGCGCGACGGACGCCGGGCGGAGACCGGCTATCTGGAAAAGACGGCTGCCGGAGCAAGCAGCCAGCTCAGGAGGATGGCTGAAAGGATGATGAAGGCATTGGCTGAAATGCCGGAAGGCGAGGAGCAACGGCGCAAGGCGGTGCACAGCATGGCATGCATGGCTCCGCTGAAAGACCCTTCGCTCAGCGGAAAGGAGAACAGGCGCGCGGCGGCGGAGTTCTATGAATACAGGGACAGAATGCGCGATACTTATCCGCTCGACTGGCTTTTCAGCGACACGGGCTACTGACCTTGCGGCATGGCGGAGCCGGAGCACGTGCATGGCGTGGCTGCTACATGTTGTATAAATATACGGAAACGGGAGTAAAAAATATTGACAAAGAAAAACCGCGAAACAGAAACGGAAAAGCCGCAAAACCGCATCCGCATTGCATGAAAATACATATCCGTGACCGTTTTTGTCGCCGACGGTCTGCCAAACGGGCTTTCCTGCAATGCGGGGAAGCCCGTTACGCATTGCCGAAGAGTGCTCTTCATGCCGCGAAAGAGCCTCTTTCGCAGTGCGGAAAAGCCTCTTTCACTGCGTCATTTTTTCCTTTCCTGATACAGTAACAGCATAAGTCACAAACAGTCAGAGTATTACGCACAACGCCTCAAAACCCGCGTTTTCGCGTCAGAAACGCTTTCCGTCAATTCCATTGGCACTCTCGCGGAGTTCAGCACGTACGCCTTGCATAAATATACGGTGCCGGATGAATATTCATGCATAACAAGGCTGACTTTGTATCTTTTAATTGTTATTCCTTTGGAGTATGAATCCTATGTCGTATCTTTGCATAAGATAAGCTGCACTCGGGAAATAAAGAGCAAGCTCTCTTTCCTCTCATTTGCATTATCTTTGCATAAGACAAGCCGCACCAGGCAATATAATGCAAGATATTATCGCACCCGCCTTGCCGCATCTCAAAACAATCGCGCAGGGCGTATAATGATTATCAGAAAATAAAAAGAAGAAAAAATGAAAAGGATGTTTATAACTCTGGCGTTTGCCGCGGCAATGGCGGCGATGCCTTACGGCACAACAGGCGCGCAGAATCTTGCCATACAGGACGATGACGCGAAGTATGCCACCGAACTGCTCGTAACAGGTACGAAGGCGCCCGAATTCAGTCTGAAGACTCCAGAGGGCAAGACCGTGAGCCTGAGCGACTTCCGCGGCAAGTATGTGGTGCTCGACTTCTGGGCTTCATGGTGCCCCGACTGCATAAAGGACATACCGAACATGAAGCGTATGTACGAGAAATACAAGGACCGCGGCATCGTTTTCCTGGGCGTGTCGTTCGACGAGAACAAGGAGAACTGGACCGCCATGCTGAAGAAACAAGGCATAAAGTACACACAGGTGAGCGAACTGAAGAAGTGGAAAACCACTGAGGTGTCGAAAGCCTACAAGGTGAACTGGATACCGACACTGTATCTCATCGACAAAGAAGGTAAGATTGTGCTGGGCACGGTGATGTCTGAGAAGATAGAGAAAGCGCTCGGACAGCTCTCGCCTGCCGAATGACGGACGTCAGGCATGACACCTACAAGAGAACAGATGAGAGCGTGGTTCGACACGTTCAACCGCCAATACTTCAACGGAGAGCTGCCTCTGCCACGGCTGGCATTGGGCAACTCGCGCACAAGACTCGGCTCGATGTCGTGCAGGCGCAGGCGTACGCTCACGGGATGGAGGCTATCCGACTTTGCGATACGTCTGAGCACATACTACGACTGCACAGAACGTGAGATGCAGACAGTGCTCCTGCACGAGATGATACATTATTATATAGCATGGAAAGGCATACGCGACGATGCGCCGCACGGCAGCGTGTTCCGCAGCATCATGAACAGACTGAACACGCGCCACGGATGGGACATCAGCGTGTCAGCATCCATGCGCGGCAGGAAAACAGCCGCACCACACAACGACAGACGCCCGCGACTCGTTCTCGCATTGGAGAACAGCCGCGGCGAATGTTTTCTCACGGTGGTCAACCCGCGCTATGCCGCACAATTGAAATCACGGCTAAAAAACGCCGCAGACGCCACACAACGCGCATGGTTTGTCTCCACCGACCCGTTCTTCTCCGATTTCACCACCGTAAGGTCGCTCCGCGCGCGCAAGGTAAAGCGCGAAGTGTTTGATGAAAAGATTGCATGTGGAACAATGGTTGACATATAACGAATAAACGAAGAACGGAAAACCTGTCAGACAGACAGGGCATACACAGACATAATCCACGCTCCGCCGACACCGCCCCACGCCCTTACACACCCCGCCACAACCCGGAGAAGCCTGCCGATTACACATTTTTTAAATGTGTTAATTTGGTTGGCTATCAAAAAGTTATTACTTTTGCGAGTTGAAATCATACAATTTATTATCACTATACTATGAGTTTGAAAATTGTTGTACTTGCCAAGCAAGTACCCGACACGAGAAACGTGGGCAAGGACGCCATGACTGCCGAAGGAACAGTCAACCGCTCGGCGCTGCCCGCAATCTTCAATCCGGAGGATCTGAACGCACTTGAGCAGGCTCTGCGTCTGAAAGAGCAGAACCCGGGTTCTACCGTAGGAATACTGACCATGGGTCCTCCCCGCGCTGCCGAAATCATACGACAGGGACTCTATCGCGGAGCTGACACAGGCTGGCTGCTGACCGACCGTCTGTTCGCAGGAGCCGACACACTCGCCACATCTTATGCCCTCGCGACGGCAATAAAGAAAATCGGCGGTGTGGACATCGTCATCGGAGGACGCCAAGCCATCGACGGCGACACCGCACAAGTGGGTCCGCAGGTGGCGCAGAAGCTGGGACTCTCGCAGGTGACATATGCTGAGGAAATACTGAAATGCGAGAACGGCAGACTCACCATACGCCGCCACATAGACGGAGGCGTGGAGACAGTGGAGGCTCCGATGCCACTCGTCGTCACCGTTACGGGAAGCGCAGACCCTTGCCGTCCGTGCAACGCGAGACTGATGATGAAATACAAGTGCGCCACAGCACCCATGGAACGTACAGCCGACAACAAGTACAACTATCTGTATGACGAACGGCCTTATCTCACTCTGAACCAATGGTCGGTCGCCGACGTAGACGGCGACCCCGCACAATGCGGACTCAGCGGCTCGCCTACAAAGGTGAAGGCAGTGAAGAACATTGTGTTCCAGGCTAAGGAAAGCAAGACACTGAGCAGCAGCGACACTGACATCGAAGGACTGGTGAAGGAACTGCTGGAAGAGAAAATCATTGGATAACATTCATCCTAAGCAGTAAAAAACAAACGCTGTAAGGCATACGGCAAGACGGAAGACACCGTATGCCCGGCTCAAAAGACAAACAAGAATATATGAACAACGTATTTGTATATTGCGAGATAGAAGGCACTACAGTAGCCGAAGTATCTCAGGAATTGCTCACAAAAGGCCGCAAGCTGGCTGACAGACTCGGTGTGGAGCTTCACGCCGTAGTCGCCGGAACCGGCATAAAGGGCGAAGTGGAGCAGCAGATTCTGCCCTACGGTGTTGACAAACTCTTTGTGTTCGACGCCGAAGGTCTGTTCCCATACACATCAGCACCTCATACAGACATTCTGGTGAACCTCTTCAAGGAGGAGAAACCGCAAATCGCACTCATGGGAGCTACCGTGATAGGCCGCGACCTCGGTCCGAGAGTGTCGTCATCTCTCACAAGCGGACTCACAGCAGACTGCACACAGCTTGAGATAGGCGACTACGACACGAAGGTGAAAGTGAACGGCGAGATGGTCAGCAAGCACTACGACAACCTTCTCTATCAGATTCGTCCGGCATTCGGAGGCAACATCGTGGCTACGATTGTAAACCCTGACCACCGCCCGCAAATGGCTACCGTGCGCAGCGGAGTGATGCAGAAGGCTCTCTACGAAGGCAAGGCAAAGGGCGAGACGGTTTATCCTGAAGTGGCAAAATATGTCTCAGCCGAGGCGTTCGTGGTGAAAGTGCTCGACCGCCACGTTGAAGCCGCCAAGCACAACCTCAAAGGCGCGCCCATCGTTGTGGCTGGAGGCTACGGTGTGGGAAGCAAAGAGAACTTCGACATGCTGTTCAAACTGGCAAAGGAACTGCACGGTGAGGTAGGCGCAAGCCGCGCAGCCGTGGACGCAGGATGGATAGACCACGACCGCCAGATAGGACAGACGGGCGTGACGGTACACCCGAAAGTGTACATAGCATGCGGCATATCCGGACAGATACAGCACATTGCCGGCATGCAGGACTCCGGAATCATCATCTCGATAAACAGCGATCCCGACGCTCCCATCAACAAGATTGCAGACTATGTAATCAACGGTACGGTGGAGGAAGTGGTTCCCAAATTAATCAAATATTACAAACAGAACAGCAAGTAAACAAAATGGCTAATTATTATACAGATCATCCGGAGTTCGACTTCTATCTCAATCATCCGGAGATGAAGCGCGTCGTAGAGCTCAAGGAGCGCAACTTCGAAGACAAGGACAAGTATGAGGACGCGCCGGTAGACCACGACGACGCCATCGAGAACTACAAGAACGTGCTCGAGATAACAGGTGACATCGCAGCGAACATCATCGAACCAAACAGCGAGGACGTCGACCTTGAGGGACCGCACCTCGTGGACGGACGCATGCACTACGCATCCAAGACATACGAGAACCTCGACGCCACACGCAAGGCAGGACTGTGGGGCATCTCGATGCCGCGCCGTTACGGCGGACTGAACATGCCTATAACGCCATACTCCATGGCTTCCGAGATCATTTCAGCTGCTGACGCAGGCTTCCAGAACATCTGGTCGCTGCAGGATTGCATAGAGACTCTCTATGAGTTCGGCAGTGAGGAGCAACGCCAGAAATACATTCCGAGGGTATGTGCAGGCGAGACCATGAGTATGGACCTTACCGAACCGGACGCCGGTTCCGACCTCCAGCGCGTGATGCTCAAGGCTACATACAGCGAGAAAGACGGCTGCTGGCTGCTCAACGGAGTGAAACGATTCATCACCAACGGCGACTCTGACATACATCTCGTGCTCGCACGCTCCGAGGAGGGCACTCATGACGGTCGCGGACTGTCCATGTTCATATACGACAAGAACCAGGGCGGTGTGACCGTACGCCACATAGAGCACAAGCTGGGAATACATGGCTCGCCCACATGTGAGCTTGTATACAAGAACGCGAAGGCTGAGCTGTGCGGAAGCACACGCATGGGTCTCATCAAATATGTCATGGCTCTGATGAACGGAGCGCGTCTGGGCATAGCCGCACAGTCGGTAGGTGTGAGCCAGGCTGCATACAACGAGGCTCTCTCTTACGCAAAAGACCGCAAGCAGTTCGACACAGCCATCATCCGGTTCCCTGCCGTATACGACATGCTCTCGCGTATGAAGGCCAAGCTCGACGCCGGTCGCAGCATACTGTATCAGACTGCAAGATACGTCGACATATACAAAGCTCTCGACGACATAGCACGCGAGCGCAAACTGACAGCCGAAGAGCGTCAGGAGCAAAAGAAGTACGCACGGCTTGCCGACGCCTTCACTCCGTTGGCAAAAGGCATGAACTCCGAGTACGCCAACCAGAACGCATACGACGCGATACAGGTTCACGGAGGCTCGGGATTCATCATGGAGTACAAGTGCCAGCGTCTTTACCGCGACGCGCGCATCTTCTCCATCTATGAAGGAACGACACAGCTGCAGGTGGTTGCCGCCATACGCTACATCACCAACGGCACTTACATGGGCATGATAAAGGACATGCTGGAGCACGAGGTAGCCGACAGCATGAAGGCTCTGAAGGTGCGCGTGGCTCTCATGGCAGAGAAACTGGAGGACGCCGTGAACGCTGTGAAGGAGGCAGGAAGCCAGGAACTGCAGGACTTCGTGGCACGCAGGCTGTACGAGATGACGGCAGACACCATCATGTCACTGCTCATCCTCGACGACGCAACACGCTCACCGCAGCTCTTCGAGAAGAGTGCCAACGTGTATGTACGCTATGCCGAGGCTGAGGTCAACGCTCACCACTCTTTCATAAAGAGTCTGCGCGCAGAGGACCTTGAATACTACCGTCAGGCGGAAAAGGAAGCTGAGGCGGAAGAATAATACCGTTAAGATACAAAAGAACGAGCCGCTTTCCTTTTTATGACAGGAAAGCGGCTCATTTGTTTTATATATCATGCGAACCGTAGTACATTCCGCTATTGTGCGGAACGGGCGGTTCCGCGCAATGCCAAATGCCGTCATTGCCTACGACTGCGACTCTTCCTCAGACTTCTGCTTTCTCAGCATCTCAGCCTCAGCGAGCATATCGGTACCCAGATGGGTGACACGCTCACGCTCAAGACGCTCCCTCACCTCCTTCGGTTTGGTGGCATAGACTATCATTCTTATCGAGTCGTCATAGGTGACATAGTTCCACAGCCAGTTGAGAAACACCATAAGCTTGTTGCGTATGCCGAGAATGGAGCGCAGATGAACCACGAGCCACAGCACCCAGGCAAGGAAACCCTGCGAGTGGAACTTGCCTATCTCAGCCACAGCCTTATTCCTTCCGATGGTAGCCATCGAACCGAGATTGTTGTATATGAACGGTGTGAGCCCCTCATTGTCGCCTGCCGCTATCTTCCTTATGTTGCGCGCAAGGTTCTTCGCCTGCTGTATGGCAACCTGCGCGAGCTGCGGATGACCGCCGGGATATGCCGGGTCTGACGTCTGCAGACACTGGTCGCCGATGGCGAACACGTCCTCCATGCCCTTCACACGGTTGTACTCGTCCACTATGATGCGCTGTCCTCGTCCGAGATACTCGCCGTCCACGCCCGTGATGGTGTTCGCCCTGACACCCGACACCCATATGAACGTACGGGTGGGAATCTCCATTCCGTCCTTCATTACAACCTTGCGGTCGCGGTAGTCGGTCACCATCTTTCCGAGACACACCTCCACTCCCATGCTCTCAAGGAACTCCTTCGCCTTCTCCGAAGAGTCTTTCGACATGCCGGCAAGCAGCCGGTCGCCTGCCTCGATGAGATAGATATGCATCAGCGAAGCGTCCATGTCAGGATAATCGTAAGGCAACACGTAGCGTTTCATCTGCGAGAGAGCACCCGCAATCTCCACTCCCGTGGCGCCGCCACCCACAATCACCACATTGAGCAGCTCCTGACGCTCCTCCTCCGTGGCACATGTCAGCGCGCGTTCAAGATTGCTCAGCAGCGCGTTACGCAGTCCCATAGCCTCCGCGACGGTCTTCATAGGCATTGCCTCATCGGCTATATTGCTGTTTCCGAAAAAGTTGCTTGTAGTGCCGGCGGCAAAGACAAGATAGTCATACTCCATCTTTCCGATAGACGTCTGTATGATTTTCTTCTCCGGAAAGACGGCACGCACCTCTGCCATACGGAAATAGAAGTCGTCCTTACCACGGAATATCTTTCTGAAAGGAAACGATATCTGCCCGGGCTCGATGCCCGCCGAGGCAACCTGATATATCAGAGGCGGGAACTGATGGTAGTTGTTTCTGTCCACCAGAACCACCTGCATGCCGGAATTGCGCAGCTCCGTAGCGAGGCGGAGACCGCCGAATCCTCCTCCGACAATCACAATACGCTTTTTCTCATTTCTCTGAATATTGACACTCATAGCACTTAACGTTTAAATTTCCTATGCCCCGACATACTCGTCGGAGTTCCATTCTATATGTTTAATACGATGCAAAGATGATGCAAGGCGAGAGCAACGGCAAGACGGGAAAACACAGTTTTACCGGACTTGACACTGCCGAGCCGAAGCATTTCTTATGCAAAGAAATTGCAAGGCGAGGGCAACGGCAAGGCGGGAAAACGCAGTTTTACCGGGCTTGACACTGCCGAGCCGAAGCATTTCTTATGCAAAGATACTGATAAAATATGGTTCGTAACAGTTCAGAGACAAAAAATAAGAGTTTTAAAACAATAATGTGGTCCGGAAACATAAACTTTTCAGATATTACAAAAATATTCTCCCGACGGTGTAGTTTTTCTTAATAACTTTGCGTCTAACTTGCAGTAACGTTCAAACATAGACAAAATGGAAGTATCAGAAAAAGAATTCGAACGTATCGTCAGCCGCAACAAGAGCGTCATATACACCGTGTGCTACATGTTCGCAGACAACGCCGAAGACGCCGACGACCTGTTTCAGGAAGTGCTTCTGAACATATGGAACGGACTCGGACAGTTCCGCCAGTCGAGCGACATGTCCACATGGATATGGCGGATAAGCCTTAACACCTGCATAAGCAGCGGCAGGAAACGCAAGCGCAGACCCACCGTGAGGCTTACGATGGAGGCAAACCTGTATGAGGACACCGACGACGACACACGGCAGATACGCATGCTGCGCGAACGCATCCACCGCCTGAAACCCTTCGACCGCGCCATTGTGCTGCTGTGGCTCGAGAACCTCAGCTATGAGGAAATAGGCGACATAGTGGGCATAACGGCAAAGAACGTGTCGGTGAGGCTGTACCGCATACGTCAGGAACTTAAACAAATGTCTAACAACTAAAACTGCAAGAAGATGGAAAACAACAACGAACTGGAGATGATGCGCGCCCAGGTGGCGTTGCTCAAAGAGAAACTTGACAAGGAACAGATGGTGAGCGAGAGAATGATGCGCACAGTGATAAAGAAAGAAATGGGAAGTTTCTCACGCGACAGGATGCTGCTCATACTGTTCGCGGCGGCTGTGATGCCGTTCATGCTGTGGATGCTCATCTGTCACGACAGGATATCCGTAGCCATCGCAGCAGCAATGGAACTGTACATGATAGCCGCCGTGGCATACACATTCTATTCGCACCGCGGACTGGACTCAGCTACCATGGGCAGCGAGAAGCTTGTCACCGTAGGCAGAAGACTCGTCCGCGTGGCACGCCTCAACGCTCTCTGGCTGCGCGTGAGCATACCTGTGCTGTGTGTCATCGTGGCGTGGATGTTCATAGAGTTCGGCATTCTGGAGATGCCTCCCAGCTCTTTTGCCGTAGGAGGAATCACAGGATTCTGCGTCGGACTGTGCCTTGGAATAATAATGTACAGGAAAAAGAAGCGCGCGCTGAACGAACTTATACATCAGATAGAGGAGCTTACCGACGGGCAATCGGAATGATACGTCACCCCAAGCGCACATGAATCCCTCTCACTCCACCGGCATGCGGCACAACAGACAAGCAGCTGCATGCCGGTGTCATGTCATGGTTTGCCGGGTGCGGCAGCCTCAGTTCACACGCGCTGGTATATCTTCAGTCCGAAATCCTCCACAATGGCGTAGACATATTCCATTATCGCTGCGAGATGATGCTCGTAAGGTTTCCACTCCTTCTGTTTGAGAAAGAAGTAGAACTCCAACGGAAGTCCGGTGTTGGTAGCCTCAAGCTGCCTTACGAAGAAAGTCATTCCGGTGTTCACATCGTCGCGCGAGCCCATCCAGCGTTCCACATACCGGCGGAAGAGAGTCATGTTCACTACGTCGCCCTTCATCTCTTCCTCCCTCATGCCATACTTCTCCGAGAGCCTGCGCTTCATACCGTCGTCAGCCATGCGTATGCTGTGGAAGTCGAAAAACACCATGCGCTTCACCCTTCGTCCGCCTCCCTCGCTCATCGACATCCAGTTCTGGAACGAGCCGTCGACAAGAGTCAGCGGCGAGACGGTGAGCGTTGTGTTGTCGAAGTTGCGCACTTTCACCGTGGTGAGCGTCATGTCCTCCACTATGCCGTTCACCTCAGTGCCCGGCACAGTTATCCAGTCGCCCTTGTGAAGCATGTCGTTGCTCGTAAGCCGTACGCCCGCAACGAGTCCTGTGATGGTGTCCTTGAACACGAGCATGAGTATCGCCGACGTGGCTCCCAGACCGGCAAGGAGCGTCAGCGGACTGCGTCCTATCACCACGGCAAGCATCACTATGACAGAGATGAAGATGATTGCTATCTTCAGCACACCGCAGAAGGTGTGGAAATACTGTTGCTTCGCCGTGCGCCGCTCGCCCTCGAAACCTTTGAACGAGTCGATGAACGCTATGCAGAGGCGCATGGACATGAGCACCACATAGAAGGCTGTGGCGCGCGAGAGAATCTCAGGCACGGAACGGTAGGAGGCGAACACGTCGGGCAGAAACATCCACACGAAGAGTCCGGGCACTATATGTGAGGCTGCGCGGAGCGTTTTCTCGTTGAGCAGAATGTCGTCCCACTCCATCACTGTCTTCTCCGCCATGCGCACCATGAGCGGAACGATGAGCCTGTGGCACAGGAGATAGATGACGCACGCGGCTCCGAGAACAACCAGAGCCACAGCCATGCGGCTTGCGAGCATGAGTGTCTGTCCTGTCATTCCGGCATGTGCGAAGAGCTGTTCGGTCTGGATTACAATGTCGTACATATATTATTATATGATGTTATGATTTCACATATAGGATATCATAGGCTTACGGACTGCACAATATACGGCAAACGGTGTCCTGAAAGGAGCGCGCGTCGCGCCACCGTCTTACTCCCTGGTTCATTATGGCGAAGGCAAGCCTGTGCCCGTTAGGAGCCGTGCAATAGCCCGCAAGGCTGCTTACGCCCTCGAGAGTGCCCGTCTTGGCATACACATTTCCGCGTGTGAAAGGTCCGTGCATGCGGTTCTTCAGAGTGCCGTCGAAGCCTGCCTGCGGCAGAGACGGGTGCAGATGCAGATATATGTTGCTGTTAATGAAGGCATAGCGCAGCAGTTTTATCTCCAGTTCAGCCGTGAGATAGTTGTACAGCGACAGCCCTGAGCCGTCGGCTATGGAATACTGCGAGGCGTCAAGCCCCACCTTCTCGATGAGTCTGTCTATCACCGTGCGCGCGCTGCGTGCCGTAGCCGGACGGCTGCCTGTGGTCGCCGCGAGCTGGTAGAACATAGACTCCGCGTAGAGGTTGTCGCTCTCCTTCATCATGTTCATGAGTATCTGGTCCATCGTGTGGAACCGTCGGCAGATGCAGAAGGCGTCGCCCGGCTTCATAGCCTCGCCCACCGTGCCTTCCACCACTATGCCCACCTCGCGCAGCTCTTCAGCAAAGCGCGTCATGAAGCTGTCCTTGCGGCTTATGAGCAGGGGCGAGAGCACGGGGTTGTCGTCATCCCAGCACCATCCCTTTCCGAATCGGGTGCTGTCCTTCATGGTCTTGTCGGCATAGAGATTGCCGCGTATTGTGTCCACGCCCATCTTGTGGATGCTCTCCACGAAAGCGCGGAGGTCGTCGGAATTGAACCTCGGGTCGAATCCTCCCACGCAGTAGACGTCGCCCCGGAGCACTCCGTCGGCGACACTGCCCGTATAGCACAGCTCGGTCTTGAACTGATAGCCGCCGCCCAGCTTGTCGATGGCTGCGATGGCGGTGACAAGCTTCATGGTGGACGCGGGGCGCAAACGCTGGCGTTCGTTGTGGCGGAATATAGCCGAATCGGCATCAAGGTCGTATACCATAATGCCCACCTGAGACGTCCTGAACATAGGGGCGTCGAGCAGAGACGCAAGCGACTCTTGCACAGACTGGGGCCATGGGAGTGACTGCCATTCGTCGGGCAGGGAGTCGACACATATAGTGTCGGCGTCGTCAGAGACATACACGTCACCGTCTTCTATGTTTTCCTGGGCATGAGCCGGCACGAACATCAGCACCGGAATGAGAAGCAGATATAACAGTCGTTTCATTTTCTTTTTCAGGTAAATATTTTTCAGCGCATTGCCGCAGTGCCCTTGCGCGACAGACTGTGCCGCCTCCATGCGCGCCGCCCGCCTCTCTCAGCAGCCGTCGTCACAACCGTCGGACGGCTGTACGGCGGAAGCCATACGCCTGCGAAGCTCTTTCACAAACCCCGTCTCGTTCTCGGGCTGCAAGGCGAGCACACGTCCGGAGGCACACTCAACAACCACATACGACCGCATGAGCAGCCGTCCCTCCACGCGCCTCACGCCGCGTATGCCTGAAAGAGGCTCCTCGCGGCGGCGCGAGAACCGTCCGTTGTCTATCAGAAGCCTGCCGTCGGAGGTGAGCGTATACACTGTGTGCACGGTGCGCTCCACGGTTATGGCGGCAAGCATCATCATCGCCAGACCTACAAGACCTGACAGTATGTTGTGGTGCATGAGCGCCCAGAGACCGGCAAGGGCAAACACCGTCACAACGGCAAAGTCGCGCACACCGGCGCGTCTGTGAAAGATTCTGTCCATATGATTGTGATAAAGCGGCTGCGCAACGGGCGCGCGACAGTCCCGCCGCGCGTGCCACAGCTTGCGGCAGACGCACGGGCACATCATGGCAGCACGTGCGAATGCGTGTGATTATTGTCCGGATGCAAAGTTATAAATAATTCTTCAGACTGACGAAAAAGCGTGTCGGTCCGTCCTCTGAGGCGTTACGGCATAACGAGATACACTCGGTTGGAGTCTTTGTTTTTATATCTTATTAACACAACAAACCGTCATAAATGTTAAAATAATACATATTCTCATCCTCAAAACTGCGGTATTTCCGGACGGCAGCGTGTTTTGCCTCAGAAACGGCGGTTTTTATCATATAGAGGCAAAGCGTTGTCGTCCAACCGTTTATGTTTTTTCTGGCTTGCATCCTCACTGTTCACATCCTGCCAAACGGGCTTTCCCGCATCACGGAAAAGCCTTTCCGGCAATGCTGAAGAGGCTTTATCACAACCCGAAACAGGCTTTCCGGTAACACGAAACGGGCTTTTCCGCAGTCCGCCAGCCGCAAAAACGCATTACGGGAAGCGTTTTCCGGAATTTCAGGACGGTTGATATCGCTTTGTGAAAGCCGGTTTGCCGTTTTCTGAATGTTAAATTACGAATTCATAAAAGATAAACTTTGTTAATGTAATATTAAATTTATCTTACTGTATAAAAGCGGCGGAAGGATGAACATTGGTCAATTTATGGACTGGAATACACTAATTTATACATATAAGAATGTGTACACATCAATTATTTTATGTACTTTTGCATATATTAAGATGCGGTTCGGCGGTATCAAGTCCTGTGAAAGCAAGTTTCACAGACTTGCTGTCGCACTCACCTTTCATTAATATTGCATATGTTAAGATGCGGTTCGGCGGTATCAAGTACGGTAAAACTTTGTTTTCCCTCCTTGTCATTGCACTCACCTTTCATCAACATTGCATATGTCAAGATGCGGTCGGGAGACTGGAGAAAAAATCCATTTCAACCCTCCGGCATTAATTTCATATAAGACTTAAAACAAAAAGACATGGTTTTCAAGTATGATTTTCTCATTATCGGTTCGGGAGTGGCAGGCATGAGCTATGCCCTCAAAGTGGCGCGCGCAAGGAAAGGCAAGGTCTGCATGATATGCAAGACAACGCTCGACGAAGCCAACACTTCGTTCGCACAAGGAGGCGTGGCGTCGGTCACAAACCTTGAAGTGGACAACTTCGACAAACACATCGAGGACACGATGATTGCCGGCGACTACATAAGCGACCGCGCGGCGGTGGAACAGGTGGTGAGAAACGCACCGGAACAGATAAAGGAACTCGTGGGATGGGGCGTGAACTTCGACCGCACAAAAGACGGAACGTTCGACCTGCACCGTGAGGGCGGACACTCGGAGTTCAGAATACTGCACCACTCGGACGACACCGGAGCCGAGATACAACGCGGACTGATGGCTGCCGTGAGGGCTAACCCCGACATAGAGATAAAGGAAAACCATTTCGCAGTGGAGATAATAACACAGCACCACCTCGGAGCGCGAGTGACGCGGCGGACACCTTACATCAACTGCTACGGTGCTTACGTGCTCAATCCCGACACACAGAAGGTGGACACGTATCTTAGTAAGGTGACCGTGATGTGCACCGGAGGATGCGGCGCGGTGTACCAGACCACCACCAACCCGATAATAGCCACGGGCGACGGAGAGGCTATGGTGTACAGGGCAAAAGGCACTGTGAAGGACATGGAGTTCGTGCAGTTCCACCCCACAGCGCTCTATCATCAGGGCGAGACTCACCCTGCCTTCCTCATAACAGAGGCTATGCGCGGATACGGAGGCATACTGCGGCTGCCCGACGGGTCGTCGTTCATGGAGAAATATGACAAGCGTCTGTCGCTTGCTCCGCGCGACATAGTGGCAAGAGCCATCGACAAGGAGATGAAGATACACGGTCTTGACCATGTGTGTCTGGACGTTACGCACAAGAACGCGGAAGAGACAAAACGCCACTTCCCCAACATCTACATGAAGTGCAAGTCCATAGGAATAGACATAACGACCGACTACATACCGGTGAGACCTGCCGCCCACTATATGTGCGGAGGCATAAAGGTTGACCTTAACGGCCAGTCGAGCATCGACAGGCTATATGCCATAGGCGAGTGTTCGTGCACAGGACTGCACGGAGGCAACCGTCTCGCAAGCAATTCTCTTATAGAAGCCGTGGTCTACGCTGACGCGGCGGCACGACACTCCATTGCTCACGTGGACGAGTATGACTTCAACGACAAGATACCGGAATGGAACGACGAGGGCACAATGACCAATGAGGAGAAGGTGCTCATAACGCAGAGCGTAAAGGAAGTGGGCGAGATAATGAGCAACTACGTCGGAATAGTGCGCAGCGACCTGCGTCTCAAGAGGGCGTGGGACCGTCTTGACCTGCTCTACGAAGAGACGGAGGCTCTCTTCAAGCGTGTGAAGGCGAGCCGCGACATATGTGAGCTGCGCAACATGATAAACGTGGGCTACCTCATAACAAGGCAGGCTATAGAGCGCAAAGAGTGCCGCGGACTGCACTTCACCACCGACTATCCGCTGCATGCATACGACAGAAGATAAACAATAACACATATATCGGAAACGGAAAACGGCAGCCGGACACACCCATTGAGGTGCTGTCCGGCTGCCGTTTTCTATAGATGATGTCGCGAGCAGCGCATACGTATGCCGCGTCCGCACGCCTTCGGGCTATCGGGTGAGCGAGAATTTAAGGCTCAGACCGAAGTCCTGAGTGGTCGTAGGATAGCTGCTGCTGGCGAGCAGTGGCTTGTTTGTCTGGCAGTCATAGTAGAAACTCATTGACATAAGCTTCGATAATGTGTACTCGGCGGAGAACGACAGCTTGAAGGCACTGTTGCCGCTGCTCGCCGCACTGGTCATCGACGCGATGTCGCGGCTTATGGATGCCTGCTTGCGATAGCTCATGTCGAGGCGCAGACGCAGGTCGTGGTTCACTCCCGAAGTGGCACGTGTGGCTGTGCGTGTGGTGTTGTTCTGCTCGTCGTCGTTCTTCTTTCCCTTGTTCTTCACAAGTCTGTGGTTGCGTCCTCCGAAGATGTTGAAGTTGTTGATGGTATATCCCATGCCGAGCACCCAGTCGTGGCTGGTAGCCTCGTTTATCTGTACGCTGGTCATACTGAGACTGAGCACGCGCGTCGTGCGGTACTCGAGCTTTGCCGTGAGGTTGTTCTCAAACGTGAGGTCGATGCCGAGCAGCGGCGAGAACGACTCGTTAATGCTTACCGTCGATACGTTGTACATGGAGCTTGGGATGGGGTTTCCTGTGGTGGCGTCGCTCACGAAGCCAAGCCCGTTCATATATTCCATGAAGGTGCTGTACGAACTGTACGAGCCAACGGCGTAGATGCTCTTGTACGCATGGTTGATGTTGACGCTCTTGAACACATCGCGGAACCACGGCAGCCGTGTCAGTCCGCTGTAGCGCACCGACCAGTTGGGCAGCAGACGGGCAAGCGACGGGAATATGTCGAGCGACGAACCGCCCATGCTTGTGTACGCTGAGAGGAAGGCGGGAATCATCACATCCGAGCCGTACTTGTTCACTCCGCCGTTCGCCGGGTCGAATTTCTTTCCGGCAAGAAGCGTTCCCTCCGGGTAGACGGCGTTGGCATAACGCGCCTCGACACGCTGTCGGAAACCGTCGAGCGACTTGCAGAACTTCTCGAAGGTAGCCGAGTGGTAGCCGTTGCCGGCGTTGCCCGACCCTTCGAACGCGCTTCCCAGCGACAGCGTTGTCATGGAGAAGGTTCCGCTCTGGGTTGTCGGATTGCCCTCATACATATATTGTATGCTCTTCGCCGTGGTCATGGTGCGGTTGGCGTTGAGGTCTATCTTGAGGTTCTTTATGGGTTCGAGCGTCGCCCTTATCTGCAAATCCTCGGTCTTGTTTGTTGTGGCAGGCGTGGCTACCGAGTCGTTCATGAGCAGCCATCCGTTGTCGCGCGCCTTGTCGATGTAGGAGTCGCCAATCATTCCGAAGGCGAAGTCAAGACCCGGCGACATCGCTCCCACACTGCGTGTCTGACCGAATGCGTCGCCTATCATAGGCATGAAGCCCGGCAGCGACATCGAATACTGGTTGCGGTAGGATATGCCCACACTGCGCACCATCATCATCACGCGCGCCACACTCTGCATTGTGCGGTACCAGCCTTTATTCTCGAGCGGCTCCTTAGGCGTGACGGTGACTTTCACCTTGGTCACGGAATCGACCTTGCTCGTTATGTTTATGCTGTTCTCGTCTATGCGTTTGTATTTCAGGTTGAACACCTTGCCGTCGGCGGTCTTTGCCGACACAATGATGCGTTTGGTCTTCTTGCCGTGCGTGAGCTTCGTGACGGTGTCGGGACGAAGCACCACCTCGCTCTCAAAACTGCGCTTGTTCTTAGGCAACTGCTTCGCAAGCTGCGCCGCCTTGCCGTTTGTTGCGCCCGCACCTTTGCCGTCGGCGGCTTTCTTAGCCTTGTCGTCGGCTTTCTTCTTAGGCTTGTTGCGCGTGTTGTTTGCTGCCCGCGCCGGTTCCTTGTTGAACCTTTCGTTTGCCTTCTTCAGGAAAGGTATGTGGTTGTAGAGCTTCTCCAGATTGAACGTTCCGTTGATGTTGAGCGTCCTGTTGTTTGAGATGGTGTTGCCGAGCGATGTCCCGTCCTCAAGCTCGGTGCCTCTCACCCAGTTGTATGTGGCGTTGTAGCTGGCGTCGGAGTTCACCCAGTCGAAGACAGGAATGAGGTTGAGCGGCAGCTGGTATGACATGGCGAACGACTGGTTGTAGTCCAGCGGTGTTCCGAGATTCTTGATGCTCGTCCATACGGAGTCCTTCCATGCGGAGTAACGGTCGGGATACAAGTCCTTGTTCACGGGTGTGTAAGGCTCTTCTATCTCCGCGTGCGTGGCGCTCTGGAAGTTCATGTGCAGGTTCTTCGTGAGGTCCCAGCGCAACGAGAAGTCCCTGTTCCACAGGAATTGCTGGCTGAACGTGACCGGAAGTTCGGACTCTCCCATGCTCTCCATGTCGCGTTCCTGCAGTTCATAGTAGCTTCGCGTTATCTCCGTATTGAATCCGACGTTCTGCGGCAGCCAGTTAAGTCCGAAGCGGCGGAGTATGTCCAGCCACTTGCTTTTGTTCTTCAGCTTCCTGAAAGGCTCAAAAGGCTTGTACACAGGAGTCCATGAATAGTTCATCGCTCCGCGCCAGTTGTCCTCCTTCTCATACACCGTCGTCTCGCCGCTCGAGAAGTTGTGGCTGTGACTATAGGTCAAAGAGAAGTTCGCCGGGTCGTAAGGCATGGGGTGACGCTTGTTCTGTATGCCCACTCTTACGTTGGAAAGAGAGAAGTTTGTGGTCGTAGTCTTGGTCACGGCGATGCTTTCCACCGAGTCGCGTTCGTTCTTGCCGAGCGACTCGAGCGCGTCGTCGAGCTCCATATCCGTATCGAGCGGATTGTATCTTGGGCGTGTGAACTCCTTAGTTATAGAGTAGTACAGAGGCGCGCTTACCTTTGCTTTCTGCGGGAAAAACTTTCCGAGCTCTATGTTCGCGGTAATACTGTAGGTCTTGTAATCATCGGTCGAACGTTGCGCCACACCGTCCTCGAGACCTCCGAAACCGTCGGATATATAGCGTCCCTGCATGTTCACCGAACCAAGATCGGAGAGCTGCACATTCAGGTTGCCCTGTGCCGCCCATCCGCCTTCATTATTATATTCGCGCAGACGCAGCTCGTTGACCCAGATTTCTCCGCTCTTTATCTCTCCGGAGTTGTTGCGCACACCTATTATCATGGTCTTCACCTCACCCAATGTGGGGTTTCCCATGACACTGATCTTGTTTGCAGGCTTGTCGTCATCGTACGCGCTGAACACGCGGTTGTATGACGCCCGTCCCTCAGACTTGGCTTTGTTGCGCGCCTTCTTCAACGCTGTGAACACGTTGAGGGGAATGTCAAGCATGTTCTCCTCGGGCCATACCATCTCGCAATCGGCACGCGAATACTTGTCGTAATTGTTGCCGTTGGGGGTCAGCTTCAGCGGTATCTCGTATTCATAGTAATTGCTTTTGTAGTCGCTTCCGAGTCTTATGAACACTGCAAGCTGGTTGTCCTGCAGGTTGGTGACGTTAGGTTCCATCATGTTTGCGTGCACAAACATCTGCAATCTCTTGTATTGGCGGAGGTCGAGTGTGGTGTTCTTATACACGGCTTTCGACTCGCCGCTGCCCAGATCGGTAACTGTGAGGGCGAGCGACTGCTCGTTGTCCTCCACAAGTTGCGGCTGCTGCGGGTCCTGTCCGCGCCTTATTCCCGGCGGAAGGACATAGTTCACCGGTGTCTTGTCGTTGTTTTCCTCAATGTTGACGGCACTCACCGCAAGCTTGCCCTGCTGAGTAGCCGAGTTGTCGAGATTCTGGTCGTAAACCCTCCAGTCGCCTCTCACAAGGTCGAGCGAGCCGAACCGCAGTATGATAGGATGCTTGAAGCCCGTCATGAACATACGCATGAACCGGATACTCGTGAAATCCGATATCGAGCCGACCTTGTCCTCATAGTCCGAAAGGGGTATACGGAACAGATACCACGTCACTTCCTCCGTCTTGCCGTTGCGCAGTTTGGGCGACGCGATACGCTTGTCCACAATGAAGTTGCGTCCCACCACGAGGTCTTCAGGGCGTATGGAGACACGGTACTGGAAGTATTTCTCATACTCGTTGAGCGTATAGTCCTGATTGATATCCTCCACGTCAGGCATCGTCTTGTATGATGTGTCGTAGCTTTCATCGCGCGACTCGCTGTCAGGAGAGTTGCCTTGAGGATTGTTTATGTACTTGTAGCGGCGAAGGATAGACGCCCTCATCTGGTCGTAGTCGCGTCCGCGGAAGTAGTGGTAGTTGTCGTTGGCAGGGTCGTTCCATATCGAATCGAACACAGCAGGGTTCACCTTGCCCTGTATGGAAGTGAGAAACTCCTGATAAGACTCGAAGTTACGCTCCTCCTCATCGTTAAGACCGTTGAACCCGACATCCTGAAGCGCACGCGCACCCGACGTTGTCGCGAAGGCGTAAGTGACCGTCGCCTGCGTCGGAACCTTACCCCACTGGGTGGTGATGAAGCTGTTCGAGCCGTCGACAGGCATTCCGCTCTCATAGAACTTCTTACCGTCGCGGAGTATATCCTCGCTCACCTCGCCGAGATTAATGTAGAAATCGCCCCCGTAATCGGACGCCGTTCCCTCGCGGGAGGTATATATGAACGGGTCGAGCATCCAGAACTCGATGTACTCCACGTTGGCTGTCTCGAAGTCGTTGTTGTCGAGTTTGCGCATCATACCGCCCCAATGCTGCGTCGGGTTGTTCAATGTTCCGTCGTAAGCGAGGTCGGTGCTGAAGTTGTAAGGACCGCGCTCGTTAGGGTAATATGCCAGATTGAGGATGCTGAGTGTGGACGTCGCGCCGCTGTAAGAGCTTTGGTCGCGATTCGGATAAAGCTCTCTCACCGGCACCTCACGCACATAATGGTTGGACAACTGTTCCAGATCGCCCTTGATATGGCTCGGTGTGAGCGACGAGCTGCGCCTTGTGAACAGCGGGTCGATGGTATACCAAGCCAGAAGAGAACGGTTGAAGCCGCTCCGGAGAGTAGACTTGTCGCTGTGTTCGGGGAACATCGTCGGCACGCTTGATATTATCCAAGACGTCGGTGTGCTCACGTCTATGGCACTCTTCGTATTCTCAAAGTCGTCGAGATATGACGCATTGTCCTGCGTTCCACGGCTTTGTCCTGCGATGAGCTGTGCGAACTCGCCCGTAAAAGAGATGTTGGAAGGCTGCGTGAGCTGTAGGAACGGAATCTTGTCGAGCAGGTTTGTCAGCCACTGACTTTCCTTTTTCCAGTTCAGGTTCAGTCCCCATATAGTGTTGTTGAGCGGTTCCGACCCCATCGCAACCTTCGTTGTGAGTGCCTGTTCGGACAGATGCTGGAGCGTACCGCTTATCTGGAAGTCCTTCGAAAAGTCGTATTCCCAGTTCACTCCGAACATTGTCTTGCGCTGCTGGGCATACTCCGTGTTGCTCTCAAGCGACACGTTGACAGCCGTTCCGGCGTCTATGATGCTCTGATTTAGGATGGTCACCTCACCAAGGTTGTAGTCAACGGTGTAGTCGGAGCCCTCTGTCAGCACCACTCCACCCGCAGTCACTACAACCGAACCTTGCGGAATGTTCACCGATCCGAGCGAGATGACGTTGGCGAGCGTTCCGCGGAACTGTCCCATAAGCACATACTTGTTCTTCTCGGCAATCTGTTTCGCGACAGTCTTCGTGGAGTCATACAGCTCGGTAAAGGCATATTTGGACGCCTGCGCCGCCGGTACGCCCTTTCCGGTAAGATAATTGTAGATGTAGCTTCCGAACGGTTCGGCTTTCGGGAAGAACACCCGTCCGTCGCTGACTGTGTATCCGTCCACGTAGTCGAAGTATCCGTTGGGGTTTGTCTTCATGTTGTTGTCGAGCCGGTCGGCACCGAGCACCTTTATAATAGTCTGGTCCTTGACCTGCGGTTCGGGTATATAAGTAAGGTAGACACCTGTCGTATCGCTCTGGAACTTGACGTCGAGACGGAACTTGTCCTTCTCAACCGATGAGGCGAGATAGTACACATTCTTCATCATAAGGTCCCAGTTGCCCTGCTGCGGGTTGTTACTCGTGTTCTTCAACGACTTCACGAAGAGAGCCTGACTGACATCTGTGATGTCCGAGGCGAACTCTCCCACCTGATAGGTCACTCCACCGTAAGTGTACTCATAAGCCACGGCGAGCACCTGGTCGGTCTGTATGGACGTCTTGAGCGACACATATCCGAGCGCGGAATTCACCGTATACTCCGACGAACTGAGCAGTCTTGCGCTCTCAAGCTTCTCATAATCGACGCCGCCGACAAATCCCGCGATGCCGTCGAGCACCGTAGAGGTCTGGTCTATGTCACGTGCTGCGGCGTATTGGTTCACCATTGACGAATACTCCGAGTTGGCGCTGTTTGACGGAACGTTCTGTCCTGTCGTCGCCCATAGCGGGTTAGACACCCTGGCATTCTCTCCGAGGTCGGTCAGAGCGATGATGTTTCTGGTATTGTTGGTGTTTCCCGTCTTGTTCGTAACCCATATTTCCACACGGTTGATGTTTATACCCGTAGCCACGGTGGGCAGCGTCTGCATGCCAGCGTCATATTTCTCGCGGAAATACTGCGACAGGAAGAAGTGGCGGTTTTCCTCATAGTTTGCCACGTCTATCTCAAAAGGCGTGAGCTGCGCGCCCCCTTTCGACGACACGCTTGTGGTGGACGACTTCTTCTGCGAGCCCACGAGCTGCAGCTTCAGTTTGCCGAACTGCAGGTCGGTACGTATACCGAAGAGCGAGGACGCGCCTTTCACGAGCGACGAGTTGGACGGGAACGAGATGTTGCCTGCCTCCACAAGCTTTATTATCTCGTCTTCCTTGCCGTCGTATTTGAGCTTTAAGTTCTGCGAGTCGAAGTCGAATGTGGCGTCGGTATTATAGTTAAGGTTCATGTTGACCTTGTCTCCCACCTTACCGTTTACGTTGAGATTGATCTTCTCGTCGAAGTCTATTGTGGTGGTCTTACGGTTGCGTATGGGCAGCGAAGGGTTGTCGATGCTCTTCAGTGTGGCACCGAACTTCAGCTCGGCTGTACCCTGCGTCTTTATGCGCACGCCTCCCGGACCGAATATCTTCTCCGCCGGACCGAGCTCGAAGTGCATGTCCGTGAAGTCGAACTTCTCCTTTCCCTTCGCCTCATAAATCTCGCTGTTCTTCTCGCGGAAGTATCTCTGCATCGCCTTTTTCTCGCTCCACTTGCGGTATTCAGCCGGAGTCATGTATATGGGCGTATTGATGTATGAGTCGCTCATCTTCGAACCGATGACGTAAAGGTCGAGCGAGTCGTTGTATTCCACCTCCTGTTTCAGGTTATCGGGGCTTTTAAGGTCAGCCGCGTTACGGTCAAGGTCGTCGAGAGTGAGGGGCAACGTGCGCTGTATTTTCCATCTGGCGTTGAGCAGCGAGTCTGGGATGGAGTCCTCGTTCTCTATCACCGGCTGCGCCTTGACTGCCAGAGTGTCCTTCAGCGCGGTCTCCCCCGCAGGCTGGCGGTTGTTTCTCCGCCTCGGGTTCTGGTCCTGCTGGTAAGGCACTGAGAGAGCGTAGCTTGCCAGACTTGCGGCAAACAACGCGAAGAACAGTCCGTATATGGTTTTTCTTATTTTCACTTTATCTGTTTCAAGGCAAGCTTTACAACCTGTTCAACGGGCATGTCGGGATGCTCCTCGAGTATGGTCACGACCACCTTTGCCGACGGTGCGGGCGAGAAACCGAGCATGGTGAGCGCCGACACAGCCTCGTCTCTCACCTCCACGTTCACCACCGCAGCCGCGGCGTCGCTCTTTTCCTCCGTCGCCATTCCCAGAGACAGAATCTTGTCTCTAAGATCCACGATTATCCTCTGCGCCGTTTTCAGTCCTATTCCCTTCACGCTCTTTATCAGCCTTTCGTTGCCTGTGGATATGGCGGAGCCGAGTTCAGCCGGTGACATTGTGGAAAGTATCATGCGGGCGGTGTTCGCCCCCACTCCCGACACGGTGATGAGCAGGCGGTATACCTCCCGTTCCTGTTTCGACGCGAACCCGTAGAGCGTGAACGAGTCGTCGCGCCCGCCTGCCACGAGAGCCTCGTGCACATAGAGCCGCACATCCTTCTTTCCCTGTATTGCCGTAAAGGTGTTGAGCGAAATGTTAAGGGCATAGCCCACACCTGCCGCCTCCACCACCGCCAGAGCGGGTGTCAGATCGGTCAGTTCGCCTTTTATGTATTCTATCATTGTCCTGTATTTTGTTATGCCTGATTCGTGTCCGACAGCCACATTCATGCGCCTTGCAAACCGTGAACGGCGCACGGTGCGGACAGAAATAAACATTGATTCAAATATATTAACGTCTTCCACGGTGTTTTATTGTTACAAAGGCGCACAAAATAAGCTTTTAACATATGACCGGAGCCCACACTCACACGCGCCGACACATGAACGCGGCGCGACGCCACACGCGGAAAGCCACATGGAGAAAACGTCTGTCCCGACGGCAGACAAGCTTGTCGGGACATATATATAATAAGGTGTGCGGCTCAGCTGCATGCCGTTGACCCTACGGAAGACACGCGCGTGAGCCGCACAATGACGGTCAGATGAAGAGGTTCACGCCTGAGTTGCCAGCCCGTTCCATATATGTAGCAACTCCGCCAACGGTCACTCCGTCGATGAGCTCGTCACGGCTGATGCCCATCATGTCCATCGTCATCTGGCAGGCTATCAGTTCCACACCGTTGTATACAGCCTCCCGCATAAGCTCCTCGAGCTGTGATATGTTCTTCCTGCGCATGATGTGGCGCATCAGACGGTCGCCCAAGCCCAGCATGCTCATCTTGGAGAGGTGCAGACACGTTGAGTCTGACGGCAGCATCCATGCGAACATGCGCCCGAAGATGTCCTTCTCCACGTGCGGCTTGCGGCGTTTCTTTATGACGTTAAGCCCCCAGAAGGTGAAGAATATGGTGACCTTACCGCCTGTCGCCGCCGCTCCGTTGGCGAGCACGAATGTGGCTATGGCGCGGTCGAGACTGTCGCTGAACATTATGAATGTCTTGTCGCGGCTTTCTCCCGCCGCCGGTGTGACGGCACTGGCGCATGCCTCCCGTTTCTCTATCACCACCGTGTGATAGCCTCCTTCAGAGGTTTTCGATACAAACTTGTTGCCCGTTGAGCGGCACCATGACTCGGCGTCGCGCGCAAACCCGGGGTCGGTGGCTCTCACCTCTATTCTCTGTCCGGCTTTCATTCCGTCTACGGCGTTCTTCACCTGCATTATCGGACCGGGACACTGAAGCCCGCATGCGTCGAGCCTCAGCATGTCACCGCTCTCCGCTCCGCTGTCTTCCGCCTGACCGCAGGGCTGTCCTTCAACCGGCTCCACCTTCTGCGTGGCAAGCGAATAGGTCTTATATCCGCCCGCAAGGTTTCTCACCCGCCTGTAGCCTCTGCCGAGAAGAATGCGCTGGGCAAGATAACCGCGCAGTCCGACGGCGCAGAACACTATGACGTCGCTGTCCCTGTCAATCTCTCCGAGACGTCCGCGCAGGTCGTCGAGCGGAATGTTCACCGCACCGTATATAGTGCCCAGAGAGTATTCCTCCGGCGTGCGCACGTCCACCAGACACACCTCCGACCTGTCGGCAGCCGCAAGCTCGCGCCACGTCACCACCGGCATCACCCCGTCGAGCGTGTTGCATGCCACGTAGCCCGCTATCGCCACGGGGTCCTTCGCCGACGAGAACGGCGGGGCATATGCCTGCTCCGTCCTCACAAGGTCGCGCACGGTGCCGCCCCGCTTTATGAGCATGGCTATCTCGTCTATGCGTTTGTCCACCCCGTCAACGCCCACGCACTGCGCTCCGCATATGCGTCCGGTGTCGGGGGCGAACGTGAGTTTCAGCGTGAGGTTGAACGCTCCGGGATAATATCCGGCATGCGACGACGAGGTGGTGACCGATGTCAGATAAGGCACACCCATGCGTTTGAGGTGCTTGGCGGCAAGTCCGGTGGCGCCGACAGTGATATCGAACACCTTTGCGACAGACGTTCCGATGGAGCCTTCATACTCCTCGCGGTTGCCATACACCATGTTGTCGGCGGCAATGCGTGCCTGACGGTTGGCAGGACCGGCAAGATAGTTGAGCCACGGTCCTCCCGCTATGGGGTGCTCATACTCTATCGCGTCGCCCACGGCATACACGTCGGGCGACGATGTCTGCAGCCACCGGTTCACCTTTATGCCCCTCGCGCCCAGCTCTATGCCTGCCTCGCGCGCCAGCCTCACCGACGGGCGCACTCCGATGGAGAGCAGCACGAGGTCGGCAGAAAGCGTCTCGCCCGTGTTAAGCCACACTTTTATGGAGCCGTTCTCACTCGTGAACCTCTCCACTCCCCTGCCGAGCCAAAGCCCCACGCCCTTGTCCATGAGATGACGGTGCACGTGTGAGGCTATGGAGAAGTCGACAGGAGCCATCACCTGGTCTGCCATCTCCACTATCGACACGCCCGCACCGGCATGATGAAGGTTCTCAGCCATCTCCAGACCTATGAAGCCTCCGCCCACAACCACGGCATGCCTCACTCGGTGAGTGCCGAGATAGCTGTGTATGCGGTCGGTGTCGTCCACGTTGCGGAGCGTGAATATGCCCTCGGTGTCTATTCCCTCGAGCGGCGGACGCACAGGCTCGGCTCCCGGCGAGAGCAGCAGGCGGTCGTAGGTCTCGCTGTATGTGGTGCCGTCGGCGCGCCTTATGCTCACCTCATGCCTCTCCGTGTCGATGGAGAGAGCCTCGTGCCGCGTGCGCACGTCGACATTGAACCGTCGCGAGAAAGCCTCCGGTGTCTGCACGAACAGCTTGTCGCGGCTCTTTATCACACCGCCTATATAATAAGGAAGACCGCAGTTGGCATACGATATATACTTACCCTTTTCCACGAGAACAATCTCCGCGTTCTCGTCAGCTCTTCTTATGCGTGCCGCGGCGGTGGCTCCGCCTGCGACTCCGCCAATGATGATATGTTTCATAATATGATAGAATTAGAGTTGTAAAGATAGTGATTTATTCTGTAACGGCAATGACATTGCCACATAATATACAAATATGTGAGGCGGCATACACATTGCGACGCGCTACAGCAACATACCGGCGGAAATGCATAAATATACACTCCGTAAGTAAAAAAACACGACAACGCAAATCCGCAAAACAGAAACGCGTAAGCGGGAAAAACGCATCAATCGCGCATAAACACGCATATACCAATCCTTAATTTGCCCCTTTTTATTGCCGGAAAGGCTCTTCCGCACCACCGCAAAGCCTTTTCAGCCACTCCGCAAAGGCTTTTCCGGCACACAGAACGGGCTTTTCCGCAAGCCCGAAAAGCCTCTTTGGCGGAAGGGGAAAATCGGTTTTGCGGTGTGATATGATATAAACAACTGTGTGTCAGTGCATTAACAAACCAACGCAAAACTCGTGTTTTTACAGCCGTAAACTGTCACGCGCGCACAAAACGGAGTATTCCGGAGTTGTCACCGCATAAATATGCATATGCAGGACGCATATAGCGCATATTTATGCAGGCAGAGGGAAAGGCGGCGGTGCGGCATCACGGCATTGTCTTACCATTGCCACATGCACATGGCAGTGAGGTTGACATGTGATAAAGAAGACATAAACAAACTAAAAAAATATTTTCTCCGGCATGGCTTTTTCAATATTTTTGTAAATTTGCGAAGCAAAACAGGCACATTATCCCGAATCGGTCATTAGACTTCCATTCTTGTTTCGTGCTGCTGTCAGCCAGATTGTATCCTGCTTTATCGAAGATGTAGCGGGCTACATCGGGAAAAAGCAGGATACAAGATGACGGCAGCAGTGCGGAAGAAGGATGAAGAGCTGACAATAAATATTAAATGTACAATCGGCGTTATAATGACTGATTCGGGATTACGCCACACCGACGGCAAAGCCGTGAGGACGGTAATGATGCACATACAGGATACAACAAATAATCACAAACAAAAGAAAAGATGAAGAAAATAAGAGCAGCCGTAGTGGGATACGGCAACATCGGACACTACACGGTGCAGGCGCTTGAGGCAGCATCAGACTTCGAGATAGCGGGAATAGTAAGGCGCAACGGGGCTGAGAACAAGCCGGCGGAGCTCGCTCCCTACAGTGTGGTGAAGGACATAAGCGAGCTGAAGGACGTCGACGTGGCTATTCTCGCCACACCGACACGCAGCTGCGAGGAGTACGCCAAGAAGATACTGGCAATGGGCATCAACACCGTTGACAGCTTCGACATACACACTTCCATCCTCAACTACCGCAACACGCTCATGCCTATATGCAAGGAGCACGGCACGGTTGCCGTGATTGCCGCAGGCTGGGACCCGGGGTCTGACTCCATTGTGCGCTCTCTCATGCAGAGCCTCGCACCGAAAGGACTCAGCTACACAAACTTCGGACCGGGCATGTCGATGGGTCACAGCGTGTGCGTGAGAAGCAAGGAGGGCGTGAAGAACGCCCTGTCGATGACCATACCCAAGGGCGAGGGACTCCACAGACGCATGGTTTACGTTGAGCTGGAGGACGGAGCGAGCATCGAGGAGGTGGCAAAGGCAGTCAAGGCAGACCCCTACTTCGCAAGCGACGAGACTCATGTGTTCGCCGTTCCGTCGGTCGACGACGTGCGCGACATGGGTCATGGAGTGAACCTCGTGCGCAAGGGCGTGAGCGGAAAGACGCAGAACCAGCGCATGGAATTCAACATGAGCATCAACAACCCGGCACTCACCGGACAGGTGCTCGTCAATGTTGCGCGTGCCTCAATGCGCCAGCAGCCCGCATGCTACACCATGATTGAGATTCCGGTGATAGACATGCTGGAGGGCGAACGCGAGGATCTCATCGCTCACCTTGTATAACAACATCCAGACGGACAGACAAAGCCGGCAGGCGGACAGTGACGTTGCTGCCGCCTGCCGGCTTGTTTTCACATACTTCCTAAAACATAACACTATGACAGAAACCTGCACGCAATGACACAAGAAAACCGTAACAGAATGAAGAGAACCGTCAATACAGCGGCTGCCATGCTGATATGTCTGGCGTCGGCAGTATGTCTCACAGCCGCCACACAGCACAAGGGAGCAATCAGCAAGAAGAACGGCACGACCGTAGTGAACACCACATCCATAGCCGCAAAGGTGAGGGGATACGGAGGAACGACACCGCTGAAGATATACATCAGCAAGAACAAGATAACAAGAATAGAGACATTGCCCAACAACGAGTCGCCCGGGATATTCTCAAAAGCAAAGAGACTGCTGTCAGCATACATAGGGAAAGACCCTGAGACAGCGGCAAAAATGAAGGTGGACGCAATGAGCGGAGCCACATACTCATCGGAAGCTCTCATAGGAAACATGAGAAAAGGACTGGAATACTACAATTCACGCAAATAGCCCGCCACGGAAACTCACGGCGTGAACCTACAGTCTCACCACCAAAGCCGCACATGTAACACAATTGTAATCTTATTGCAACAGATGTGAACAGTCTTATGAATAATTTTGCAGCAAACAAACGGCATACATGGAACATAAAAACAGAATTCTTGTTGTGGACGACGAGCAGGACCTGCTCGAGATTCTTAAATTCAATTTAGAGACAGAAGGCTATGAGGTATCGACCGCATGCTCTGCCGAGGAAGCCCTCACGCTCAACGTGGGAGAGTTCGACCTGCTGCTGCTCGACGTGATGATGGGAGGCATGTCGGGCTTCGCAATGGCGAAGAAGCTGAAGTCAGACCCTGCCACCGAGCACATCCCCATAGTCTTTCTCACAGCCCGCGACACGGAGAACGACACCGTGACGGGATTCAATCTCGGTGCCGACGACTACATATCGAAGCCGTTCTCCATACGCGAGGTGCTCGTGCGGGTGCGCGCCGTGCTCAGACGTACGACCTCGCCTGCCGAACAGCAGGCTCCGCAAGTGATATACTACCAGGGCATAGAGATGAATCTCGGCAAGAAAACCGTGAGCATCGACGGTGAGGAGATACCTTTCACAAAGACCGAGTTCGAACTTCTCCACCTGCTGCTCGAGGAACGCGGACGGGTGTTCTCGCGGCAGGAGCTGATTGACCGCATATGGCCGAAGGACGTGCTTGTGCTCGACCGCACCGTCGACGTGAACATCACACGCCTGCGAAAGAAGATAGGGCGTTTCTCGAAATGCATCGTCACACGGCTCGGATTCGGCTATTACTTCGACGCTTAGACCATCACGAAGAGGCATGATAATACAGAGGTGCATAAGAAACATCAGTGTAGGCAACAGGATTTACTTCAGCGTGCTGTCTGTATTCCTGCTTTTCGCCATAGCGTTCATCGTTTTCCAGCAGTCGCATGAGAACAGATATAAGACTGACATGCTCGACATAAGGCTGCAGGACTACAACGAGCGCATGAGCGAATGGATGAACTACACCGACAGCATCAACGAGAACACACTCAATATCTATGTGAAGAGCCATGGCTTCACAGGGCTTAGGGTGACGCTGATAAAGCGTGACGGGACGGTGGTATACGACAGCCAGCTCAGCTCTTATGCCAATGTGGTGAACCACTCCGACCGTCCGGAAGTGATTGACGCGCTGAAAAACGGGCACGGAACGTCTGTGGACAGAAGCAGCAGGACGGTGGATGGCAACTTCTTCTACTCAGCCTCATACTTCAAGGACAAGGACATCATCATACGGAGCGCGCTGCCCTACGACGACAATCTGTCCAAATCGCTGCAGGCGGACCAGCATTACATATGGTTCGCGATAACAGCCATGGTGCTGCTCACGCTCGTTCTGTATCACTTCATAAGCCGTCTGGGCGACAACATAACCAAACTGAAGATATTCGCAAGCCGTGCCGACAACAACGAATCGCTCGACACGGAAGACCTCGCCGACTTTCCCGACGACGAACTGGGGGAGATTGCCGAGCGGATAATAAAGATATACAAACGCCTGCAGAGCACCCGCGAGGAACAGACCATACTTAAACGGCAGCTCACGCAGAACATAGCGCACGAGCTGAAAACTCCCGTGGCAAGCATACAGGGCTATCTGGAGACCATACTCAGCAATCCTGACATGGACGCCAAGGTGAAACAGCAGTTCATGGAGCGCAGCTACGCGCAGAGCAGAAGGCTCACCTCGCTGCTGCACGACATATCGACGCTCAACAGGATGGACGACGCGCACGAGCTGATAGAATTCTCCGAGGTGAACGTTTCAAACATCATAGGCGACATAGAGAGGGATACGTCGATGCAGCTCGAACAGAAGCACATGTCGTTCGTGTGCGACGTGAGACCAAACATCTTGATAGAGGGCAACTACAGCCTTGTATACAGCATCTTCAGAAACCTCACCGACAACGCCATAGCGTATGCCGGAGAGCACACGACGATAAGTGTAAGTGCCAGAGAGACGGCAGACCGATGGGTGTTCTCGTTCTGCGACAATGGCGTGGGAGTGCCTGCCGAGCACCTGCCGAGGCTCTTCGAACGCTTCTACCGCGTGGACAAAGGACGCAGCCGCAAGATGGGCGGCACAGGACTTGGGCTTGCCATAGTGAAGAATGCCGTACTGCTGCACGGCGGAACAATAAAGGCGCACAACCGGCTGAGCGGAGGTCTGTGCTTCGATTTTTCACTCAAAAAACGCAAATAGGTCTCTTCCATAAGGCATATTTTCCGCTCACGCACCACGGAAGGCACCTTTACGCCACTCCGCTGAGAGGCATATGAATGACCCGGGGCAGGTTTCAGTAATCTGAGAACCTGCCCCGGGCATATTGTAAATGTGTCTGCCGTCACTTGCCTGCCGTATGGGTGACAAGCTCAATGTTGTCCGCGCCGACACGCTTTGCAAGCCATTTCTTCATCTTACCGTGCTCGGCGGAGCTCAGTCTTGCTCCGGCTCCGATGCCGACAAGGGCTATCGGGCGGCGCACGGCAGCCGTCGTGTCTGCCGTGACGGTTGACGAGAGCGACAGACTGACGTCACGCACAGCCGGGAAAAGGGTCCTCATCTCTGCCGCAACGGCTGGAGCGAGCTCGTCATAACGTGTGTACTCGTTCAGCCGGTCCTGAAGAGAGGATGCCTTCAGAGCCTCTTCGCGCAGCATGGCGGCATAGTTGTCGCTCGTTGTACGCACACTGGAAAGGCGGCTGTTGAGCAGCATCACCGAATCAGACTGCGACCCTTGTATCACATTAAGCGTGTAATGAGCCATCTTGTAGTCAGACATGCTGCGCTCGGCACGCTTTATCATGCTGTCCGAAATCTCCTTTCCTACGGCTACAACGCGCAGAGTAAGACTGTCCTTGTTGACGTCATACGATATGATGCGCGTACCGTTGTTCTCCAGACGGTCTTTCACGAAGCTGCTCACATTGGTCTTGAAGATGCTCGAACGCACTATGCCGTAGGTCATGAACGCCGCCGGCACCATGGTGACGACAACCGCTATGACGATGTAACGCTTCACCTTGGCATACTGTTCGTGGTTGATGAACTGCTTTTGCCTGAACTTCATCATCCTCACTCCGAGATAAGTGGCAAGGCTTATGAACACCGTGTTGATGAAAAACAGATAGAACGCGCCGAGAAAATAATATATGTTGCCCGTCGCGATGCCGAATCCCGCCGTGCAGAGAGGCGGCATGAGCGCGGTGGCGATGGCTACTCCGGGAAACACGTTGCCCTTTCCCTTGCAGCTGAGCGCAACTATTCCCGCCGCACCTCCGCACAAGGCGATGAGCACATCGTAAAGAGTGGGCGACGTGCGGGCAAGGAGTTCCGACTGCGCCTCGTTGAGAGGAGTAAGCAGAAAATACACTGTCGCCGTGACAACGCTTATGAGTGTCGCGACAAGATAGTTCTTCACGGAACGCTTCAACAGCTCGAAGTCGTTGATGCCGACGGCAAGTCCCATGCCGATAATAGGTCCCATGAGCGGAGAGATGAGCATCGCTCCGATGATGACTGCCGTGGAATTGACGTTCAGACCGAGCGAGGCGATGAATATGGCGAACACTAGTATCCACAAGTTTGAGCCGTGAAACGACACGCCCTTGCGTATGGCGTCCACCGTGTCTTCCTCTTTCTCCCTGTCGGTTGATACGTTGAAATACCTGTTCAGCTCCTCCACGAAGAGCGACAAAGCCTTTTTGAACCCGTCACCGGTAAGTTTATGTTCTTTCCCTTCCATATTTTTATTATTTGATGTGTGTTCTTTCCAATGCCTGGTATGTGTCTTTGACAGTATGGCGGTTATGATATACAGAAGCCTGCACCTATATATAATATGTGGCGACAGCCTGCATGGCGGCATGCTGACTATGAGGCAGACAGTCTGAAAACGGCTTTCACCGCCATGATGCAGCCACGCCGCATGCTTCATTCCGCAAAAATAGTAAATTAATTGATTCAAGGCAATAAATCAGGCACATTGTTTTCGCAGCACGGACAAACCGTGCGTGTCGCGCCGATTTGGCTTTCTTGCATATTTGTATTACCTTTGCATAAGGTATAGCTGCACTCGGGAAATAAAGAGCAAGCTCTCTTTATGACCACTGAAAATATCTTCACATTTGATATAAGCATCAATCCTAACGTAAAAGACTACATCCGAACCAACACGGCGGAAGCCGTATAACAAACAGAAAGAATATGAAAATAGAACAGGCTAAGAAGGAACATGCGCACGACATAGCACTGCTCATCATGCAGGCTATGTCTGACGAGTGCTGCATGAACCTTGTCGGACCGGGCAAGACGCTCTCCGACTTCGAACAGGTGATGACAAGACTCGCGGCATCGGAGTGCTCGCAGTACAGTTATCTGAACACTCTCGTCGCGCTAAACGACGACAACCGCGTGGCAGGAGCCGTGGTGGCATACCGTGGCGCAGACCTTCACACACTGCGCGAGGCATTCCTCCGTGCCGCGAAAGAGGAACTGGCACGCAATCTCGACAACATTGCCGACGAGACAGAACCCGACGAATACTACATAGACAGTGTAGCCGTGTATCCCGAATTCAGGCGTATGGGCATAGCGTCATCGCTGCTCCGTGCCACCATAGAGCGCGCCCACTCCGCCGGACTGCCCGCCGGGCTGCTGGTGGACAAGCAGAATCCCAATGCCGAACGGTTGTACACGGCACTGGGATTCAGATATGTGAAGGACAAGATGTGGGGCGGCCATGAGATGAGACACATGCGCTGCTACCGTCCCGAATAGGTATTGAAGCTGACCGAAGCCGGTTTTCCGCCGGCGACGGTCTCCGCACTGACATTCATGTAAGTGGTGTTTCTGCTGTTGAAACACTCTATCACCGCCTCGCCGTTCTCATCTGTGACCACCTCAGGGTTCCAGTAAAGAGTGCGGCGGCGGTCGTCTATGCCGTCGTTAAGCATCTTCTCGCTGTACTGCGGTGAATAGAACTCAGCCGGAACGCTGTATCCCTGTATCTCGGTTTTCCTTATTCCGTGTGTCGGCTTGTAGCTTTTCCCGGCATTCCAACGCTCCTGCATCTGGAAGGCACACCTCACAAAGAGCTTCCGCAAGCCCGCCATGCTGACCGTGTCCATCCTCACCTGCCCCGTGTAAATGTCGCGCAGCTCGTCCACATCGACCCTGAAATCCTTGTCGCTGAACTTGAACGCCCTCATTCCGGTGTGGTCCATATAGAGCATCGCGGTCTCTATCATGTCAATGCATCCCACGAGATGCACCTGATCTATCTCCTTTCCGTTTGCACTGTATCTCAGTTCGTTCACTCCGTAGAGCGTTCCCTCGCGGTTTATCCTGTCGTTTATGGTGTGCATGAGATAGCCTATGTCGTCCACGACGAGCTTTCCGTTGTCGCGCAGTCTGTCCACATACTGCCTTATGTTATAGAATCCCAGTATGTCGCGCTCAAACTTCTCCGTGTCCTGCAAGAGTCTTTTGTTCCTGTATTTAGCCTTTACCACCACCTCACCGAGCCTCAATATCTTCTCGTCTCCGGCAAGCGAGTCCTCAAAAGCGTCTATATCAGCATCCAGCCTTACCGTATCAGCGGGCTGACTCCACTCCGGATTGAGCTCATACCAGTCAAGCGGGCGCAGCGGAGGCTCGAAGTTGCGGTACAAACTGACCAAAGCGTTGCGGTTGTATTTCTTTCCGTCGCGCCGGGTCTGTATGAGTGCCTCCATTTTTCCGTAGAAATCGTCGAGCGGAATGACGAAGTTGCCGAGCGAGTCGGCGCGCGTAGAGCCCATGACAGTCACCGAGTCGTTGTGCGCCATGACCGTTATGCCGATGTCAGCCTGCGCCTTTCCGTACCACGAATCGATGTGTCCGTAAAGGTTGAGGTTAGGTTCGGGCAGATACTTCGGCTCAGCCGGTTTCAGACCGAAGCACTCCTGCACGTCGTAGCGTCGCCATCCGCGTATGAGCAGGAGGTTGTCGAGCATCTTGCGGCGTGCAGGCGACCTGTCGGCGAAATAGAATCCGGGCTGGTGTATGTATCCTTTCAGTTCAGAGGTGAGCAGAAGGTCGGTGAAGATATTGTTGTCGTACTGCATGTAGTCCATGTCGAGCGCGTCTCTCACAGCTACAGACAGACGCGCGCCTGCCACCGGCTTGTCAGCCGCGTCGGTGAGTCTGAGTCTGCACTCCGCCTTCCCGAACGGTGCGTAAAGGTCGTTGTCAGCCGTCGCGCTGAGCCTGAGCGTGTCCTTGGGATAGACATAGCAGAAGCGGTCGAGCAGAGGTTCGCCCGACGAGTTGACCAGAGCCAGCCGCACTACACCTCCCGGCAGGTCAGCAGTAAGAATCTTTATACGTCTTACGTCAGACCCGCTGAAGTCGACAGGCACGTATGTGCGCGGTGTCAGACCTGAGAAGAGGAACAGCGCGACATCGCCTCCCGTCATTCCGGCGGAGCGCGACACGGTGACGTCGAGCGACTCCTCGCGCACGTTCACCGTGATGCCGTAGCCCGCAGGCTGCGCCTTCGGAAGCTTGAACCGGCGTGTCTTGCCATTATAGGAAATCTCCACCGAGGCAGGTTTTTCGCCCGGCGTGTATGTGAAACTGCCCATTCCGTCGTGCGTGGTTGACACCGGCAGGATGCGCTCCCCGCTCTCCGACAGCAGATATCCGTTCACATTGACCCATCCGCTGTCCTCGCTCAGTGTCTCAAATCCCACCACCGACGGTATGCCCTCCACCAGATGGCCGCCTTCGGGGAAGAATCTCACGTTGAGATCTTTAAGGTCCTCCACCGGCCTTTGCTTCATACTCTTGTCCATACGGTATGTAGCGATGCTGCGTCTCTGCTCATCATTGTTTATCCGTTTGCGGTAAACGGGGAGCGTGCGCGAGAAATACTGCGGGTCGTCTCCGAAGGCGAGCATCCACTTAGTGTACGCCCTCACCTCATAATAGCCTGTGAAGAATGTGTTCGCCAACGAAATCTGACCGTGCCCCTCACCGTTCTCGAGCTTCACAATCTGGCGGTCCATCACGTTGCCGAGCTGGTCTACGAACTCCACATAGAGCGGTTTGCTTATCTTGCTCGGCATGTTGTCAGCCGCAGTGAGCACATAAGCCTTGAACCATATGGTGTCTCCCTGATAGTAGCTTGTGTTGTCGAAGTGCAGATATACTTTCTCCCTGGGGAACGCGCGGGCATAAGCCTGAGCCTGCGCGAAATAGTTGTCGAAGACCGTAGGCGTCTGTGCGAAGACCGCGAGACATCCCACCACGGCAATGGCAATCGTCAGCAAACGTTTTGACATATGCTATACTATATTTTCATTCAGTTGTTTCAAATCATCTGTACAAGCCAGTATGCCACCATTCCGGCAAGATATCCCACAAGTGCTACCCACGAGACATGCTTCAGATACCATCCGAAGGTGATCTTCTCCAGTCCCATAACCACCACGCCGGCAGCCGAGCCGATGATGAGCATGGAGCCTCCCACACCAGCGCAGTAGGCAAGCAGCAGCCAGAAAAGCCCGTCGACACCCATGTCACCAGCAGGAGCGATGGGATACATGCCCATACATCCCGCCACGAGAGGCACGTTGTCGACAATGCTCGAGATGACACCGATGGCACCGGTGACAAGATAGTGGTTGCCGCCCGACACATCGTTGAGCGCAGCACCGAGCGCGGTGAGCACGCCGATTTCCGAAAGGCACGCCACAGCCATGAGTATTCCGAGGAAGAAAAGGATGGTCGACATGTCTATGCGCGCCAGAAGCTGGCTCACGCGACGTGCCATCGTGTCGTCCTCAGAGGTGGAGCGGTGGAAGCACTCGGTGACTGTCCAGAGCAGTCCGAGCACGAGCAGTATGCCCATGAACGGCGGCAGGTCTGTCAGATAGCGGAATATGGGCACGAAGATGAGTCCGCCCACGCCGAGGAAGAACACCGTGCGTCGCTGCCGTCGGGTGAATACCGCCACATTGTCCTTAGGCAGGTTCTGTTCCACATCGAGCTTACCCTTCAGCGCGAACTGCAGTATGAATACCGGCACCACCATCGACACGAGCGACGGCAGGAACAGTTCTGCCAGCACTCCGCCCGTTGTTATCATGCCCTTTATCCACAGCATGATGGTCGTAACGTCTCCTATGGGCGAGAACGCGCCTCCCGAGTTGGCGGCTATTATCACTATCGAGGCGAATATCATGCGCTCCTTGTTGTCGCGTATGAGCTTGCGCAGCACCATAATCATCACGATGGACGTGGTGAGATTGTCGAGTATGGCAGAGAGGAAGAACGTCATGAAGGCGATGCGCCACAGCAGTTTGCGCTTGCCACGGGTCTTCATGATGTCGCGCACGAAGTTGAATCCGCCGTAAGTGTCCACAATCTCCACGATGGTCATCGCTCCCATGAGGAAGAACAGAGTCTCGGCAGTGTCGCCGAGGTGCATCTTCAGAATCTCGCCCACATGCGCGGCTACCGACCGCACGCCTTCCGCCGCACCGCCGATGGCGGCGGAGAGATACTGTCCGGGGTCTGTCATGTATGCCGTCCAGCACAATACGCACATGAGAAGCGCCACTGCCGCCTTGTTCACTTTGGTGAAACTCTCTGCCGCTATGCACACATATCCGGCAACGAAGATAAATACTATCGTCAACGTTAAGGTTGTCATTGTCTGTAAAAAATAAGTTGTTGTCTGTTATTGTTTTTTATGTCACACACACATTGCGCCATCCGTGCGGCATGAAAGGCACGCAGCCCGCTCCACACAAGGGCAGACACGCACAGCCTCATCATCACCGGCTCGCGGCACAAAGTACTGGCAAAGATAATGCAAACGAGCGCAATGAGAGTTTACTCTCAAATTGCCGAGTGCAGCTTTTATCCGACAAAGATACTAAATAAAATGTAAACGCGCCACTACACAGTGACTAACATTGGAATAATATGTGAAAAACGTGCGGTCAGTAGTTGTCGAGTATGCGTTTCTGGCGTTCGCGCTCCTTCTTCGACACACGTCTCTTGCTCTTGTCGAAGATGCCGAAGAAGTCGAAACTGTTGCCGCTCTTCGGCTTCACGGGCACTGCCTTGCTCTCCTGTCCGAGGCTCTTCTTGAGCGCGCCCAGCCCGTCGCCCGGCAAGACAATCTCCACGCCGTTGAGCGTTTTCACCTCTGGGATGAGGAAAATGGTGTCGCGCCGCATCTCGTCAGCGGTCATGTTGCGCCGCAGATAGCCCTTGCATATGACAGACGCCCCACGGTATGAGCCGCTCAGGGCGAACCTTCCACGGTAGTCGGTGGCTACCTTCTCGCCTCCGTCGGTCACTACCAAGGCGTCGCGCAGCGGTTTGCGCGACGACATGTCTGCCACAACCGCGCCGCTCTGCGCTGCCACACGCACTGCGGTGAAGACCGATAAGATTATGAGAAAACGTCTTGTCATGCCTGTAAATGCTGTTTCCCTACGTCAGGCATGTCCGTGTCCGGCTGGCGCGCACGCCGTTTTTAGCGTGGCGTACGTACGTTGCCGACGCACACATGTCTTATGTCTACCGAAGTGTAAATATACTATTATAAACTCATATGCGCATTCACGAGCCACGGCTTTTTCGTTTTTTTCAGCATATATCATAATTGTTTGCACACCTCCCCACCCTTTACAGTCCTCAGCCTACGGAATGCGCCCATTCGGAACACCTCGGGCAGACAGGAAAGGATGGGGCTTTTATGAATAATTATGCACTCACGGAAGTAAAAAATCTTTACATTCCGGATTCGCGAAACAGAACGCCGGAAAGCCGGTGACACGCCTTCCGCACACCCGTCCGGCACACACCGGCGCGGGTATACCTCCCTATCTCCCCTCCATACGCCCCGAATGAGCGGCGCAAAAACGCTCCGCAGGCTCACCGGACAGCCTCTTCCATCATTCGTGAAAGCCTCATCCGTGCCGCCGAAGAGGCTCTTCGGGCATGCAGGAAAGGCTCTTCCGCAAGTAGGAAAAGCACATGCGGAGACAATGTAAAGCATAACCCGCTGACTGGCAATACGTTACGTAAAACGCCCATAATCCGCGTATACGCCGCAGGAAAATCTTTTGCGCATTGCAAGGGCACTCTCGCGGAGTTGACGGTGAATAATTATGCAAAAACCGGAAAGCATCACGCATATTCATGCAAAACTCCCGTGACGCCGACAGAGACGGATGGCGGATGGGGCGGAGCATATATGATTTCATATAGGAAGATATATTATATCTAAAAAAGAATACATAATATCATATAAGAAAAATATATATTATCGCATAAAGGCATGTATTGTACAGTATAAAAGAGTATACAATATTATATATGTATGCTGATATAATACACCTGTCAGGCATGATGCCCCTGCCATGCTGTCACTTCCGGAAATGCCGCCCGGCTCTTTTCCATGCACGGCATCAGTACCCACGCACCCTTACCCACGCGCGGTCTTACCGCCACATGGCGTGCCTGAACGGACGGCAGTCACCTCTGTGGAGAGGGACATGCCGCCTCGCATAACGCCGCCATGCTGATTAGGGGAAACGGCTGAGGAGAAGAAACATCAGTGAAATGTCATTGTAAAACATTTATAATTGCGGAGAAACGCAGGCGCAACATGCCTCCCTTAATTTTGCAGCCGGAATATAAGACATAACGCATTAGGAAATGACAAGAGTAAAAAGATTTGTCGCCGCAACGGCACTGGCTCTCATATCGGCTGTCGCGGCATACGCAGAAGGGATAACAGGCACAGTGCTCGACAAGAAAGACCGCCAGCCGCTCATCGGAGCCACGGTGCAGGTGGCGGGAACAGGCGTGAAGGCAATTACCGACATAGACGGAAAGTTCAGCCTCAACGGTCTGAAGGCAGGAAAATACAGCATCACCGTAAACTATATTTCATACAAGACAGTGACCCTTGACGGCGTCGAGGCTCTGAAAGACACCGAAGGACACGCTCTCACCATTGAGATGGAGACCGACGAGCAGACGCTCGGCGAGGTGTCAGTGGTGGGCATAATGAAGCAGAACACCGACGTGGCTATGCTCCAGGCGGCACGCAAAAGCCAGTTGGTGGTGAGCAACGTGTCGGCTCAGGAGATAAAGCGCACGCAGGACTCGAACGCTGGCGAGGTGATAAGACGTGTGCCGGGCGTGAGCATAATAGACGAGAAGTTTGTCATGGTGCGCGGTCTGTCGCAGCGATACAACAATGTATGGATAAACGGCGGAGCCGTGCCGAGCAGCGAGGCTGACTCGCGCGCCTTCTCCTTCGACATCATCCCGAGCGCGCAGATAGACAACATGCAGATAATAAAGACCCCGGCAGCTGAGTTCCCGGCAGACTACAGCGGCGGCTTCATCACCATAAACACGAAGGACATACCCACGGAGAACATAGCCGAGATACAGGTGGGAGGCAACTGGAACGACGCCACTGCCTTCTCGTCATTCAGACATGCCAAAGGCTCGGGCACCGACTTCCTCGGCTTTGACAACGGCATGAGAGGACTGTCGGGCGGCATCAACGCCGCGCTCAACCCCATCGCAGGCAACGGCACAGACCTGCTGAACAACGGTCTGAACAACGACTGGCGCATAAGGGAGAGCCATCCGCTCGGCGACCTGAAGCTGTCGGCTAACATCGGACGCCGCTGGAGATGGGCGGGAAGGCAGATGGGACTCATCGCCGCGCTGAACTACAGCAACGAGTACAGGAAGTATGAGGACATGACCAACAACCTGTTCGGTGTGTACAACACCGAGGACGACAGGTCCAACTATCTCAGACGCTCCACCGACGACCAGTACAACCGCAACGTGAGACTGGGAGCGATGCTCAACATGACGCTCCTCTCAGCCGACGGCAACAGCAAATACCAGTTCAAGAACATATTCAACCAGCTGGGAAACGACCGCTACACATGGCGCGAGGGCGTGAGCGCACAGTCTGACACGGAGCACTCCGCAGAATACTACTACCGCAGCCGCACCACATACAACGGACAGCTGACCGGCAAACACACTTTCCGAAACGACGAACTGGACTGGAGCGCAAGCTATTCATACGCCAACCGCAACGTGCCGGACAGACGGCGGTATCTGGTGAACGACGCTCTGGAGACCGGAGTGATACAGCTCACCAACTCAAACGACATCTCGCGCGAATGGACAAAGCTCGACGAGCACATCGCCTCAGCCGCCGTGAACAACAGGCACAGCTTCAAGTTCGGCTCATGGGAGCCGGTGCTGAAGTTCGGAGCCTACGGAGAGTACCGCACAAGAAAATACACCACGCGCGACTTCATATACAACTGGAACGCCGCAGACAACACTCTTCCGGACGGATTCAGGCAGAACGACCTCTCCGAGATGCTCAGCGACGAGAGCTACTTCGGTGCGGACCGCCTCTATCTGATGGAGGAACAGCACATGCGCAACAACTATAAAGGCAACAACACTCAGGGTGCGGGATACATCGCGGCTACCATCCCGGCTGGCAGACTGAGCATACTTGCGGGACTGCGCTACGAATACAACCACATGGAACTCATCACCAACACCCGCGACTATGAGGAAAGCCCGTTCAGCCACAACTATGAATACAGCGACCTTTTCCCTTCGCTGAACACCACCTACAAGATAAACGACAAGCATCAGGTGAGGTTCTCGTACGGAAAGACGGTGAACAGACCTGAGTTCAGAGAGGTGTCGCCGTCGGTGTTCTACGACTTCGACCTTGCATCCAACGTGGAGGGAAACACCGAACTCAAGCCCTGCTACATACAGAACGTGGACCTGCGCTATGAGTTCTACCCCTCGAAAGGCGAGGTGATATCGCTGGCGGCATTCTACAAGCACTTCGACTCGCCCATAGAATGGACCTACACCGTGGCTGGCGGAACAAACCTGATATACTCATACATGAACGCCAAATCGGCAAAGAGCTACGGACTGGAGCTCGACATACGCAAGGACCTGTCGTTCATCGGGCTGCCCGGCTTCAGCTGGTCGTTCAACGGAGCGCTCATCAAGAGCCGCGTGAACTTCGAGAAAGGGTCGAGAGAGGAAGACAGACCTATGCAGGGACAGTCGCCCTATCTCATAAACACAGGAATATTCTACAACAACGAAAAGCTGCAACTGAGCGTGGCGGCTCTCTACAACCGCATAGGCAAACGCATAATAGGCGTGGGACGCAGCGAGGGAACGACGAGCGACAACGAGGCTCTGCGCGTGCCCGACAGCTATGAGATGCCGCGCGACGTGATAGACCTGTCCGTCTCGAAGATGTTCGGCAGCCACTGGGAGGTGAAGTTCAACGTGCGCGACCTGCTCGCACAGACAGTGTACTACAAGCAGTTTGCCGACGTGCACTACCAGGACGGCAGCCGCAAGGAAGTGCAGCAGATAACAAGGGCGTTCAAGCCCGGACGTAACTTCGGACTGAGTGCCGTATACAAGTTCTGAAAAAGCATCATAAAACAACAAGACAACCATTCATACAATTAATAATTATGTTTAACCAAACAAGCATTATGAACAAATTCAAATTCTACGGATGCCTCGGCATCCTTGCCGCATCGTTCACATTTTGTGCCTGCGGCGACGATGATGACAACGGAAAAGAAACCGAAAAGAACGACGTGACATGGTCTACCGACGGCGGATTAAAGGCTTGCGACCACATCCTTTTCACTGCCGACGGCGACGCCAACGTAAGTGACAACGGCAGACAGATAGGCAACGGCGACCAGGAGTTTGTCTTCACAGGCAAGCAGACCATAAAGAAAGGCACCTACATCCTCAAAGGCTGGGTGTACATAGCCGACGGTGCGGAACTCACAATAGAGCCGGGCACGATAATAAAGGGTGACAAGCAGACAAAGGCTTCGCTCATAGCAGAGCGCGGCGGAAAGCTCATCGCACAGGGAACAGCGCAGGAGCCCATCGTCTTCACATCAGAGGAGGCTAAAGGCAACCGCCGTCCGGGTGACTGGGGAGGCGTGATTCTCTGCGGAAAAGCGGTGAACAACAACACCGAGATGCAGATAGAGGGCGGTCCGCGCACCAAGCACGGCGGATCGGACAACAGCGACAACTCCGGCGTTCTGAGCTATGTGCGCATAGAGTTCGCAGGATATCCCTTCCAGACCGACCAGGAGATAAACGGCCTTACACTCGGTTCGATAGGAAGCGGAACGAAAATAGACCACGTGCAGGTGTCTTACTCTAACGACGACTCTTACGAGTGGTTCGGCGGAACGGTGGACTGCAAGTATCTCGTGGCATACAGAGGATGGGACGACGACTTCGACACGGACAACGGATTCAGCGGCAACGTGCAGTTCGTACTGTCAGTACGCGACTCCAAGATAGCCGACACGTCGCAGAGCAACGGCTTCGAGAGCGACAACAACGCAAGCGGCTCGACAAGCTCACCGTTCACTTCGGCAGTGTTCTCCAACGTGACTTTCATCGGTCCGAAGGCTGTAGACGCATCGTTCCAGAACAATTCCGACTACATCAACGGCGGCTCTGTGTATCCCAACAACGGCTCAAGCCTCGGACGTTTTCAGGCTGCCATGCACATACGACGCAACTCTCACCTGAATTGCTTCAACTCTGTGGCAGTGGGATGGCCCATCGGTCTGATACTCGACAACGAGAAGGGCGACACCCAGGGAGCCGCAACGGCAGGCACACTGAAGCTTAACAACATATGGTTCGCAGGCATGGACGTGCTCGGAACAGACTTCAACAAGATATACGAGGACGGTCTCTACGACTATGAGACAGGCACCGTTGACAACACAAAGAACTCATTCGCCCACACGTTCTTCGAACTGGCTGCGAACAACAACAGGCATTTCGACTCGGCTGACGGATGGTTCGACCGGACAGGATATATCCCGTCGGCAGGCAGCCCGCTCATCGGCGCGGCATCGTTCACAGAAGCCATACTCAACGGATGCACCGCAGTGGACTACATCGGAGCTTTCGCTGCCGGCGACACATGGCTCGACGGATGGACAAACTTCGACCCGCAGAACGCCGACTATTGATTTCCTTAACTGAAAAAAGAAGAAGAACCGGTGATTAAAGAAGACTCCATAGACTGAGATAAACGCCGGTTCTTTCTTTCGACAACATTATATATAAAAAGCGGCAGGCATGTCCGACGTTACAGTCTGAACCATGCCTGCCGCTTGTATTGCGTTTCCGGTCTCGCCGCCGCATTATTGTTTCTCGGCGAGAGCCTGCATTATCTTGCCTTCAAGCTCCTCGCAGAGTTCCGGATTGTCCTTGAGCAGTGACTTGGTGGCGTCGCGTCCCTGTCCCAGACGGGAGCTTCCGTAAGAATACCACGAGCCGCTCTTCTGGATGATGCCGCACTCCACGCCAAGGTCAACAATCTCTCCTACCTTTGAGATGCCCTCTCCGAACATAATCTCAAACTCCGCCTTGCGGAACGGAGGAGCCACTTTGTTCTTCACAACCTTTACCCTTACGAGGTTTCCGATAATCTGGTCGCCGTCCTTAATGCCCGTAACCTTGCGGATGTCGAGGCGTACGCTGGCATAGAACTTGAGCGCGTTGCCACCCGTTGTGGTCTCCGGATTGCCGAACATCATGCCTATCTTCTCACGCAACTGGTTGATGAAGATGCACGTTGTGTTGGTCTTGCTGATGGTGGATGTGAGCTTACGCAACGCCTGACTCATCAGACGAGCCTGCAATCCGACGTTGTTGTCACCCATGTCGCCCTCTATCTCCTTCTTCGGAGTGAGCGCGGCAACGGAGTCGATGACTATGATGTCGATAGCCGAAGAGCGTATGAGCTGGTCGGCTATTTCGAGAGCCTGCTCGCCGTTGTCGGGCTGCGATATCCACAGATTGTCCACATCCACGCCCAGCTTAGCCGCATAGAAGCGGTCGAAAGCATGCTCCGCGTCGATGAAAGCCGCTATTCCGCCAGCCTTCTGCGCCTCGGCAATGGCATGGATGGCAAGCGTTGTCTTACCGGAGCTCTCCGGTCCGTATATCTCAATTATTCGTCCGCGCGGATAGCCCCCCACCCCAAGAGCCGAGTCAAGGGCTATGCTTCCTGTCGGGATGACCTCGACGTTCTCTATATGTTCGTCACCAAGTTTCATGATAGACCCCTTACCGAAGTCTTTCTCTATCTTCGACATTGCCGCCTGAAGAGCTTTCAGCTTGCCCTCATTTGAGGCGGCAGCGCCCGTATTTTCCTTTTCCTTTGCCATTTAGGTTCTGTTTTCAATTATGAATGAATGTGGCGCACGCCGCGATCCGGCGACAGTCTGCCGTCAGAAGAGGCTGTCCGGGGCAGGCGTGCGTTGGGTTGTGCGATGAGAAATGCAGGCTGAGGAGTGTCAGAGTTCAAGATCCGCGTTGAAGATCTCATGCCATGGAAGTCCCTGTTTGTTGAGTTGCTCCATGAAAGGATCGGGATCGAACTCCTCGACATTCCACACACCGGGACGGCGCCACAGCCCTTTGAAGAACATCATGGCACCTATCATTGCCGGCACACCTGTGGTATAGCTCACTCCCTGCATGCCTGTCTCGTTGAAGGCAGCCTGATGCGAGCAGTTGTTATATATATAATAGGTGAGCTCCTTGCCGTCTTTCAGTCCGCGTATGCGGCATCCTATGCTTGTCTGTCCCTCGTAGTTCTGACCGAGATCCTGCGGGTTTGGCAGCACAGCCTTGAGGAACTGCAGCGGCACTATCTTCTTTCCCTCATAGTCGATGGGCACGATGCTTGCCATGCCGATGTTCTGAATGACGCGCAGGTGTGTGAGATACTCCTGTCCGAAAGTCATCCAGAAGCGCGCGCGGCGTATCGTGGGATAGTTCTTCACGAGGCTCTCTATCTCCTCATGATGGAGCAGATAGCTCTCCTTCGGACCGATTTCCGGATAGGTGAGCGGCTTGTGTATCTCGAGAGGCTCGGTCTCCACCCACTTGCCATTCTCCCAGTAAAGACCCTTCTGGGTTATCTCGCGGATGTTGATTTCCGGATTGAAGTTGGTGGCGAAAGCCTTATGGTGGTCGCCGGCGTTGCAGTCGACGATGTCAAGATACTGTATCTCGTCGAAATGATGCTTTGCGGCATAAGCCGTGAAGATGCTTGTCACGCCCGGGTCGAAGCCACATCCCAGTATGGCTGTGAGTCCGGCGTCCTCGAAGCGTTTCTTGTAAGCCCACTGCCATGAGTATTCGAAGTGAGCCTCATCCTTCGGTTCGTAGTTCGCCGTGTCCAGATAACTGCATCCGCAAGCAAGGCACGCCTCCATGATGGTGAGGTCCTGATAAGGCAGCGCGAGGTTTATGACCAGCTCAGGCTTGTAGTCGTTCATGAGAGCCTTGAGCTGTTCGACGTCGTCGGCGTCTACCTGAGCAGTCCTGATATTGGGATTGCCTATTGCCGCTACAATCTTGTCGCACTTCGACTTAGTGCGGCTGGCAATCATGAAATCTGTAAACACATCGGCGTTCTGAGCTATCTTGAACGCAGCCACGGTGGCAACGCCTCCCGCGCCAATCATTAACACTTTTCCCATATTTTCTCAGATATTAGTTCTTTTCAAATATATTATAAATAATGTATAGGCATGTACGGCCGTGCCGAGGCTCAGTAAGAAATTCAGGGAAAGCCGTACGGTACGTCATTTAAGTTCGTCCGACCTTATGCCAAGCGCACTCATGAGCGAATAGCCGAGGATTTCCTGCCGGAAATTACCTCCGGGCATGGGTTGCATGGCGAACATGGTGACACGCTTTTCGTCGTCGACACGACGGAGAATGTGGCACAGACAGTCGTATAGCCCGGCTCTTTCGGCATCGGGCACAATCATGATGCGCCTTGTCTCTTTGCCGGCACATACAGCCTCAACCACATCGGCAAAGAAGTCATCACGGCTCACTATGTCCTCCACCGGAAATGCAGAGATGGTGAACTCGCCGAGATTGTCCTTGAAAGCCTTGCCGTTGAGCTCTCCGGCAAGATTGCCCGGAGCGAAATTTTCCAGTACGGCATGCTCACGGTCGTGTATGAGCACCACCTGCACGTGGTTGTCTCCCTCACGCACTCCGCCGTCGAGAGCCACGCAGTCTATCCAGCGCGCCATATCGGCTTTAGGAATGCGCCGACCTATCATGCGTTCGAAATTGACTATGAGATTGAAAGCCACACGGTCGATATAGCCTGCATCGGCTATAATCACATTCTCGATCCACTTCACGCTTTTGTCTGTCATGTCGTTCATATATGCAAAGATAATGCAAATCGAGGGCAGAACAAAATAAATAAAAGAAATAGTTCCATTTATTTTTATGCAGGACCGCAGCCTGTCTTATTAAAAGATATCGCAAGGTGATAGTCAGACTATAACAGACAAACGGTTTCTATTCATTACCATATGATGTGACAACTGCCATACCGCGACAACGTCCGCACACCATCACTGCAAAATAAATAAAAGCAAAAGGAGCCGACCTCACGGCCGCTCCTTTGGATTGATGGAGAAACATTCTTATGAAAATATTGATTATTTCAGCGTGTCTGCCGCCATATTGAGTAAACCTATGATGTATCTGTCGTTCTGTCCGCGGGCCATTTCGTTCAGAATATTGCGGCACAGCGACCGTTCGTCCTTGGACAACAGACCGCCCTTGTTCTTGCACAGGTCGAGCATACGGTTGGCAATGGTAGTCTTCATGGCGAGGCCGGAGTGTTCTTTATACGCATCTAAGAACACCGAGCGCAGATTGCCGAACAAGACAAGGAATCTCGACGAGCTGTTCACATCACTGTAATCTGCGGAGCTGTCCCCCACGACGTTTCCGTTCTTATAGACAACGGTTTTTGTGTCGTTGTCGCTGTTGTATGTCACGACTGTTCCGTCCGGCAATATTGTCGTACGGAGAGACACATTCTCCTTTTTGCTTATATTCACCTTCGGATCGCGGCTGTGTATGATATGGACTGAGCCAGATATATATGCGTATTTGGAACTGCCGTAATACTTGGAACCGCCGGTTCCGCTCTTGTCGTCATACCACACCAGGGCATAAGACCACCGCCACGTGCTGTCGCTGGAATCTTTTATGTTGAGCACGATATAGTTGCGGTTGTCGTACGTTCCGAAGATCTGCGACTTGTTCAGATCAGCGCCGTATGCAATCTTAATGGTCTCGTTGCTGCCGCTGCCGGCGCTTTTCATCATAATGCCGTAGGCCTTGTCGCTGTCGGAGAGGAAAGCCTTGCGCAGGCGTTCAAGAATGTCGGCGTCAGAACGTTTGAGCCTGAAACCGATTTCGTTAAAGAGCGTGTTCTTGCCGTCTGCGGGCACAAACTCCTTCTCTTTATTATTAGAGAGAATGTATTCAGAACTTTTTTTGTCGAGCAGAAACTCGTTTATGGCCTCATCGATGTGTTGCTGAGCGTAGGCCGACAATGTCAGAATGATTACGGTCAGTGTGGCTGACAGTCTGTATTTTGTGTTCATATATGTATGTGTTTTTATTGTTTCAGAACTTCATTTTGATTTTATCCCCACCGTCAGTACATCACATCATTGTCTGACGCTTCGTCGCTGCCGTCCGCTCCGTCGTCGTAATTCACTTCAGCCATCTCCAAGGCTTTCACCTCATTGAAGGTCTCGATGTTGCGGAGCAGAGCCTCGCTCACTGCCTCTATGTCGCGCAGTTTCTCGGCCAGAATCTTTTCGGCGGCGGCAATGGAGTCGGCCGGCACGGGGTTTTCGGGCAGAGCGTTCTCTGCCAGATACACCTTAGGCGGCGCAGGCTTGTAGCGGTAGCGGTCGACCCTGCGTCTGACAGGTTTGCGCACAGGGCGTGCGGGAGTCATGTTCAAGGTGTCGGCCTCGGCCGACGCGGTGCTGTCGGGCGGCGCGACATCAGTGCTCATGGCCACGAGCTGCCTGACAGGAGCCTCCGGAGCCTCACCTCGGGGCAGCACCATGACCATCAGCAAGGCTACGGCAGCCGCAGCCGCCACGGCAAGCCACACACGGCGGGCACGGCGCGAGGGGCAGGCGGCAACCTTATCCTGCCCCAGCGGCATGCCTGCATCGAAATATGCGAACATCTCCTTATACACTCTCCACTCACGGGGCACGTCGTGCGTGCGGTAGTAAGAGGCAAGGCGCGCTTCCTCCTCAATGGTGGTCTGTCCGTCCATGAAGCGTCGCGTGAGCTGTTTTATGTGTTCAAATTCGTTTGTCATAAGTGTCGTCCGTTTATTATTTTTCTTTTTCTGATGTCTTCCAATAGTCTCTGGCGCGCCCTGCATAGGAGTGTCGCCACAGACGAAACAGCTATTCCCATTATGGCTGCTATCTCACCGTTGGTCTTGCATTCCACCTGACGCAGATGCAGCACCTGATATTCTGACGACGGCAGTCTTGCGAGCTTCCGGCTCAGCCACTGCTCGTTCTCAGCCATCTCGAGCCTTGTGTCGGGTCCCGGAGAGCCGTCGGTGATGAGAGGTCTGCCGTCGAGCGTGACAGGACGCTGCCTCCTCAGCACCGAAACACTGAGATGCGCGGCAATGCTTACGGCAAGAGCCTCAACCGAGCGGTAACGGTCGAGCTCGTCGCGCATCGCCCAAAGCTTGAGCATTGTGTCCTGCGCAGTGTCCTCAGCCTCCTCTTCGGAGAGTCCGTAGTGACGGGCTACGCCAAGCACCTTCGCCCTTATTGCGGCGGCGATATTTTCAAAATCGTTCTGCTCCACTCTGGTATGGCTGTGTTTATTCGTTCTTATTCATCTCTACACCCGACTTTCGTGTATATCAGGAGAAAGGCAGCGGCATGACGTCACACCGGACATGGCACCGCTCTTATGCCTCTCTTTATATGAGACGTATGAGGAATCGATTTCTAAACATGATTAACACACATTAACACCAATCGCATCCGATATCATCCCGTCACCGCTTTCACGGGAGCGGACGACGCACACGGAAGAACGGCGGAATGCCTCCTGACGGTAAAAAATATTGACAGCAGAAAATAGCAAACCGGAAAGCGCAGAAGCCCGGAAACGCATCTGAAGCGCATAAATATACAGACGGCGACGCCTGTTAATGCTGTCAGACTTGCAGAAGAGCCTTTTCCGCACCGCTGAAACAGCTTTTCCGCACACCGATAAAGGCTCCGCCACCACATGAAAGAGACTCTTCCGCATGCCGGAACGGGCTTTTTGGCGCGGCAGAAAAGGGCATATCGCAAGCACAGATGACATAAACCACACATTATCAACATCTTACACAAACCGCAAAATACGCGCGCAGAGCCAGACGGAGAATTTATTTTTTCGTACAGCCGAATCTCAGCGAGTTGGGCGGCAACAGTAAGGCGGCTTGGCAAGCCAGCAACACAGGGCTCTCATCATATGAGACCCGCGCGCACGGACGTTCCGAATACCGCCTCAAAACATGTCATTTTGTCATACAATCTGCCAACAACCGCAGCGTTTCCGACATTTGGCATGCCATTTGTTATTATGACTGCGGACGACTGTCCAAAGATAACATTAAATTGGAATAATAACAAGAAAAAGATAAATATTATGGGAAAGATTATTGGAATCGACTTAGGTACTACGAACTCTTGCGTTGCCGTGTTTGAAGGCAACGAACCTGTAGTGATAACAAACAGCGAAGGCAAGCGCACCACTCCTTCGGTTGTGGGATTCGTGAAAGACGGTGAGCGCAAGGTGGGCGACCCTGCCAAGAGACAGGCTATCACCAACCCGAAGAACACCGTGTACTCTATAAAACGCTTCATGGGCGAGACCTACGCACAGAGCCAGAAAGAGGCAGAGCGCGTTCCGTTCAGCGTTGTGAACGAAGGCGGTTATCCGCGTGTGGACATCGAGGGCCGTAAGTATACTCCGCAGGAGATTTCGGCGATGATACTCCAGAAGATGAAGAAGACCGCAGAGGACTATCTGGGACAGGAAGTGACGGATGCGGTCATCACAGTGCCGGCATACTTCTCCGACTCTCAGCGTCAGGCTACAAAGGAGGCAGGACAGATTGCGGGTCTCAACGTTCGCCGTATAGTGAACGAACCTACTGCGGCAGCCCTTGCCTACGGTGTGGACAAGGCAAACAAGGACATGAAGATAGCCGTGTTCGACCTTGGTGGAGGTACGTTCGATATATCTATCCTCGAGTTCGGAGGCGGTGTGTTCGAGGTTCTTTCAACAAACGGTGACACCCATCTGGGCGGTGACGACTTCGACCAGGTGATAATAGACTGGCTCGTAAACGGCTTCAAGGCAGACGAGGGCATCGACCTGAGCAAGGACCCGATGGCAATGCAGCGTCTGAAAGAGGCTGCCGAGAAAGCCAAGATAGAGCTTTCGAGCACAACATCTACGGAAATCAACCTGCCGTACATATCTGCCGAAGGCGGTGTGCCGAAACATCTCGTGAAGACTCTTACACGTTCGCAGTTCGAACAATTGGCTCATGACCTCATACAGGCATGCCTCGTTCCGTGCCAGAACGCCATGAGAGACGCCAAGCTCTCAACATCGCAGATAGACGAGGTGATACTCGTCGGCGGCTCAAGCCGTATACCTGCCGTACAGACACTCGTGAAGAACTACTTCGGCAAAGAGCCTTCAAAGGGTGTGAACCCGGATGAGGTGGTTGCAGTGGGCGCATCAATACAGGGCGCTATCCTCAACAAGGAAGGCGGTGTGGGTGACATCGTGCTGCTCGACGTCACTCCGCTGACACTGGGTATAGAGACAATGGGCGGCGTGATGACAAAACTCATCGACGCCAACACAACAATACCTTGCAAGAAGAGCGAGACATTCTCCACCGCAGTGGACAACCAGACGGCAGTGACAATACACGTACTGCAGGGTGAGCGTCCGATGGCGTCGCAGAACAAGAGCATCGGTCAGTTCAACCTCGAGGGCATCGCCCCGGCACGTCGCGGCGTTCCGCAGATTGAGGTGACGTTCGACATCGACGCCAACGGTATTCTGAACGTTAGCGCAAAGGACAAAGCCACCGGCAAGGAGCAGGCAATACGCATCGAGGCATCGTCCGGTCTGAGCAAGGAGGAGATTGACCGCATGAAGGCAGAGGCAGAACAGAATGCCGAGGCTGACAAGAAGGAGCGCGAGCGCGTGGACAAGATGAATCAGGCAGACTCGATGATATTCACCACCGAAAACTTCCTGAAGGACAACGGCGACAAGATTCCGGCAGACCAGAAACCGGCAATTGAGTCCGCTCTCCAGCAACTGAAAGACGCTCACAAGAACGGTGACGTGGCAGCAATTGACAACGCCATGAACAACCTGAACACCGTTATGCAGAACGCAAGCGCACAGATGTATCAGGGCGCACAGCCTAACCAGAACGCACAGGCTGACCAGCAGACCCAGAACAACAGCGCGAAAAACGATGACAACATTCAGGATGCGGACTTTGAGGAAGTCAAATGATTCCGATAAGTAAATACATACTAAATCGCAAGCAAAAGCGTGCAGCTCAACGAGTTGCACGCTTTTTGCGTTTATGGGGCTCTTGGTTTCTATGCCTTTTTTACGCCCTTTTTTATCTCTTATTTGCGACATATTTGCGACAAGACAAAAAAGTAGATAATGTGGGACAAAATCCTACTAATCTCAACTAATACATACTTAAAAGTAGAAAATATGCCAACAATCGGATTTGAAATCAAAAGGAAGTGTAAGGTCTGCGGCAAGGTCTTTGTCGCAAAGACACTTGACAGCCATTATTGTTCGCCTAAATGCGGCAAAGTGGCATGGAAGCGCAAAAAGGATGCAAAGGATAAAAGCGCGCGATTAGAAGCCATCGCCCGGCAAATCCCCGACATCAGAGAGTATATTTCCGTAAAGGAAGCTGTGGCTATGTTCGGTGTGGAACGTAACACCTTGTACAGACTGATAAAATCAGGGCGTATTCCTGCCGTTAATATCGGCACCCGTCTTATACGCATTAAGCGTTCTGACATGGAGAATCTTTTCCTTACCCGTCCGGAGAGCATTGCTGAAAAAGAGAGACCTATTCCCAAACTTTACAGTATGGAGCCGGAGGACTGTTATACCATTACTCAGGTTTGTGAGAAATATCATATCAATGACAGTTCCGTATGGGCGCACGTCAGAAAATACTCCATTCCATCCCGACAAATCGGGAACTATGTATATGTACCCAAACAAGAAATAGATAACCTTTATAAATCAGAGATAGAATGAAGAAAGCATTACTCAACACCAAAGTGACCGTCAAGCTCAGAAGGTCGAGATACAAGGAAGAGTGGTATTTGATTATCGAATCATATCCAGTGTACAAACGTGGCTCAAACAGAGCAAGCCGAGTGGTAGAGTCAATCAACCGGACTATATCCACACCCATTTGGGACAAGTCATCTATTGCACGCATCTTGCCGGATGGTAGCTTCAACTACAAGCCGAAGAGGGATTTGAACGGAATTATTCAATGCCGTTCAACAATCGACCAGGAAGCTTGTATCTATGCCGATAATATCCGGAAGTTGCGTCAGCATGAGTATGATAGTGCCATTCTCTATACAGATAAGGAGAATGAACTTGCAGCGCAGAATGAACGTAGTGAACAGGACTTCATCAAATACTTCAACGGCATCATCAGCAAACGCCATCCCAACAGTTCAAATTCGATTATCGTCAATTGGATGCGTGTGGGCGAGTTGCTGAAAATCTATTCGCAAGGGAATCCCATTCCGTTCAAATCCATCTCCGTAAAATTGCTTGAGGACATCAAGATGTTCCTGCTCCGTGCCCCAATGGGAGGTAACAAGAAAGGCACAATCTCACAGAATACGGCATCCACTTATTTCTCTATCGTCAAGGCCGGACTGAAACAAGCATTCATTGATGAATACCTAACCGTTGACATCAGTGCAAAGGTGAAAGGTATCAGTTCGATTGAAAAGCCTCGTGTTGCTCTTACTATGAATGAGGTACAGATGTTGGTTGACACGCCTTGTAAAGATGATGTTCTGAAACGTGCGTTCCTATTCTCAATCCTGACCGGCTTACGCCACAGTGACATAAAGCCGTTAAAGTGGAAACAGATTCAGCAGACAAGCAAAGGAACGTGGCAGGCCGTGGTTGTACAGCAAAAGACAAAGAAGCTCGATTGTAAGCCCGTTACTGCACAGGCGTTGCAACTGTGTGGTGAACGCCCAGATGATGATGAACGCCTGGTGTTCGAGGGTCTGACAGATATTTCTTGGATATCCCATCCATTGAAAGAATGGATAGAGGCATCAGGCATAAAGAAGCACGTAACTTTTCATTGCGGACGTCATAGTTTCGCCTCGTTGCTCCTTGAAAACGGCGTAGATATTTATACGATAAAGTCTTTAATGGGACATACCAATGTCAAAACAACTCAAATTTATACTCATATTGTGGATGCAGCAAAGGAGAAAGCTGCCAATACATTACATATAGATAACCTGCCCGTATAAGGTCGCGGTGCTAATTTCCACCATTGAGCATCAGTTACTTATGTAAAGGAATTCTCTATTTACCACCCATTTGCCCCTCATGAAGCACCATGCTTTTTGAGGGGTTTTCTTTGTTATATCCCCGAAGTCCTATTGTTTTTCTAATTCCGCTCATGTTTTTATTCCATCAGTTACCTTTCATAAGAGCAGGTGTCTTAATGAAACTTAAATCTGCATGTGGTAACAAAGGGGCAGAGTGGTGATAGTCCGGCACCTATTTAGCCCCCGTAAGCATCCATATAGTTTTGCGGCATCAAACTTAAAAACGCGAGAATATGAGTTATACCGTAAATTCGTTGGAGGAAATGCCAAATGCATTGTCCTACTTAATTAAAACTGTTGAAGAATTACAGTCCACCGTAAAAGCCTTGCAGCATAAGCAGGCAAGTGATTCACCTAAATGGATGGATATAGATGAGCTTTGTGCTTATCTGCCATCACATCCGGCCAAGCAAACGGTTTATGGATGGGTGTCAGCCAAACAGATACCCGTACATAAGATAAATAAGGCATTGGCTTTTTTACAATCGGAAATAGATGATTGGTTGAAGAGCAAAGTCCACAAGACACAGGACGACCTTATGTTGGAAGCCGAACAATTTGTCAAATCCAAAAAGATTATCAGATAATATGGAATATACGGATTATTGTTTTTCATTCTTTCGCAAGCCCATTCAGAACATTGAGCCGTTAAGGGCAATAGGCGTTGTGGATGTGTACCGATATGTGGTTGGCCATTATGCCCAGCCACAAACGGAAACTCTGCGCTCAATGACTTCTCCTGCGGATGTCAAAAAATATAAGGCTTCTCACTTTGACTATTGCACTTTCTCCGGTCTTTTCCGCAAGCGGAATGAAAAGGAACTGATAATGCACTCAGGACTGATGTGCCTGGATTTTGACCATATAGAGAATATAGAGGAAGTGAAGCAGCAGATTCTCAATCATGAATATTTTGATACGGAACTGCTGTTCACCAGCCCTTCAGGAAATGGATTGAAGTGGATTATACCTGTAGATTTGAAAGGATGGGAACATTCACGCTTTTTCAAGGCTGTTGCTAACTGCATCCGTGCTACCGGGTTGCCAAAGGTGGATATGTCGGGGAGCGATGTGGCGCGCGCCTGTTTCCTGCCTTACGACCCACAAGCATATATAAACCCTAAATACAACGAGTATGTCAAAGAAAATATTTTCCGCCCAAGATTGGGAGAATGTCCCTTTTGAGAATAGTGTTCCAACATCTCCTAAATTACTTCCGGCTCCAAATTCCACCTTTAATAATAAAGAGGAAGAAATAGAACGTATCATTTGCGAAATAGAACAACGTGCCGTTGACATCGCACCTGAATACAAGGATTGGGTGGAATTGGGCTTTGCCTTGATTGACGGATTCGGTGAAAACGGAAGAGAATATTACCATCGTATCAGCCGCTTCCATCCAGACTATCAAAGGGAAGAAACAGACAAGCAATATACCCGTTGCCTGCAAGCCAAAGGACAAGGTATAACAATTCGTTCGTTTTTTCATTTGGCTGGTCAGGCAGGTATTCCGCTAAATTCAGTAGGGGAACAGGATTTATCCATTTTACCAAATAACCAAAATGGCAAAACGGGCAAATGGATAAAATCGGCAGATGAGCTTCCTGCATTTCCCGAATGTGTGTTCGAGCAACTGCCGCCTTTTTTATGTGAAGTTGTCGGTAACTCCATTTCGGAGGACGACCGCGATACCATTCTGATAGGAGCGATAGTATGTCTGTCGGTTTGCTTCCATAATGTTTGTGGTGTGTATGACGAGCGTATTGTTTATCCCAATCTTTACTTGTTTGTCGTGGCTGATGCCGGAATGGGCAAAGGAGCGTTGACTTTATGCCGTGAGTTGGTGGCTCCCATTAACCGTAATCTGCATGAGCTTTCGCAACGAATGGAGCAGGAATACAAGGAAGCGATGAACACCTATATCAAAAGCAAGAAGTCGGACGATGCAGCTATGCCGACGGAACCGCCTATGCGTATGCTTATCATCCCGGCCAATAGCAGCGCAAGTTCCTTGTTGAAGATATTGGGCGATAATGACGGTGTCGGGCTGTTGTTCGAATCTGAAGGTGACACGTTAAGCCAGACATTGAAGTCGGATTACGGCAACTATTCCGATGTGCTGCGTAAGGCGTTCCACCATGAGCTGGTAAGTCTGAGCCGACGCAAGGACAGGGAATATTGCGAAGTCAGCAATCCGAGGGTGTCTGTAGCGTTGGCCGGAACGCCCGAACAGGTAAGACGGTTGATACCCGATGCGGAGAACGGACTGATGAGCCGATTCTGTTTTTACATCATCCGTTTTAAGCGTGGTATCAGAAATGTGTTTGCCACAAGCGACATTTCCCAATCCAAGAATACCATGTTCCGTATATTGGGCGACCGCTTCTGTCATCTGCATGAAGAGTTCGTGAATCATGGCAGCTATTCATTTTCCCTTCCCTCTGCTTTGCAGGAACAGTTCATCGAATACCTTAGTCGGGTGAATGAAGAATGTTGTGACGAAGTGGACAACAGGATGCAGGGCATAGTCAGACGGATGGGACTGATTGCTTACCGCATCATGATGGTACTGACCGCTGTCCGCCATTTGGAGAACGTGTACAATGTGCAAGCGGATTCCAATGGCATTATCCAATTGGTTTGCCAAGAGTCCGACTATTTCGTTGCCATGAATATTTGCGATACATTGCTCTATCATGCCGTCTTTATTTATCGGAATCTGTCAGGAAATCAGAACAAACAGACTTCTTCCGCTTTACAGGAAACAGGTGTTGCCACACGGAGGAACACCCTTTATAATATGTTGTCTGAAACCTTCACGAAGAAGGATTACGATGCGGCTGTTTTAGCTTTGGGTGAGAACGGCAGTACGGCTGCCAAGTGGATAGAAGCCTTCATCAAAAGTGGCAAATTGCATCGGATTGAACAAGGTAAATATCGGAAGATTTTTTGAGTGGCCAGTTTGTGTTTTAGTGTCACTAAAACCTATGCGACAAGCGGCACAACTACCCGCTCAAAATACTCAAAAAATCAATATCAACAAGCAGCATGAATACAGAAAATAAAAAGCCCGGAGGTCGCCCGAAGCTGGCGAGTTACCAGAAGCGCACGAGATGTTTTCGCATCATGTTCAATGAGAGCGACTACATTTATATTCAGTCAAAGGCGGAACAGGCCGGACTGTCTGTCAATGAATTTTGCCATCAGGCGGCGATGGGTTGTGAGGTAAACCAACGTATCAGCCCGGAAATGGTTTCTGCCATCCGTGACTTGTCCGGCATAGCCAATAATGTCAACCAGATTGCACATCAGATGCACATTCATGGATTGGAAGTAGTCAAGCAACATTGTATTACCATCATCACAGAAATCAGCAGAATTATTGCACAGATAAAAAACGATAGTCATGATAGCGAACATTAAAACGAGAATGGACTTCGGAGGCATCGTGAACTATGCCAATGATCAAAAGAACAAGAAGAAGAGTGCTACGCTGTTGGCACATGAGGGTGTTTGCACTGTCAGTAATAAGACTATTGCGGACTCTTTCCAGATACAGGCATCCATGCGCCCGAAAGTGAAAAGTCCCGTCAAACACGTTTCTTTAGCCTTCTCACCGCAAGATGCGGCTCGTTTCCCCAACGATGAGAAAGGAGATGCGCTCATGGTGGAGATTGCCCGGAAATGGATGGAGCGGATGGGGATTCGCAACACGCAATATATCATAGCCCGACATTATGACACCCAGCATCCCCATTGCCATTTGGTGTTTAACCGGATAGACAATGACGGCAACCTCATTTCCGACAGTAACGAAAGAATACGCAGCACGAAAGTATGCCGTGCGCTGACGGAAGAATATGGCCTTTACCTTGCACCGAAGAACAGTAAGGCGAGAAATAAAAACAGGTTGCGGCCTCACCAACTACGGAAACTCAATCTCCGTTCCGCAACTTTGGATGCATTGGCAGAATCCCATTCATGGAAAGACTTTTTGTCTGCATTGAAAGTTCGGAATATAGACATCCGTTTTAACCGAAATCAAGCGTCAGATAAAGTGCATGGTATTTCTTTCAGCCAAGACGGTATCAGTTTGGCAGGTTCCACGCTTGACCGTGACTTGAGTTTTAACAGCCTTTGCACGACATTGGGTAACTTAACGGAGGAACTGTTACTTCAACCTCATCAGGCCATCATTTCCAGTGCTGGTGGAGGAACAAGCAACAGCCTTGGATGGCGTGATGAAAAAGACAAGAACAGCCCAAAGAATGAACCTTTTTATAAACCTCTTAAACGTGGAAGATGATGAAAGAAGATGTTATAGCCGCAAATCTCGCAAATTTGCGTCAAAGTGTGAATGAATTGAAGGAAACCGTCAATAAGCTGAATGATACTTCCCAAAATCATGTACAGACTACCCAATCAGCCGTTGACGAACGGACGGTTTACAACAGTGTGGCAAAAAGTTTCTGCAACTGCTGGAACGATGCTTTGTCGATATTAAAGAAATCTGTGAGGAAAGAGCAGCCGGACAAAGTTCCTTTTTCTAAGTGGATACCCAAACTGATAAATTTGCTCAAACAGAAGTTTAGTCTGATAGACTATCTCTATGTTCATGTTTGCGATTACAACACGAATCGCTTGAAGATAGAAGCCAATACGGAGAGAATTCTTGAACGGCAGGATGAGATACTTGCCAGAGTTAATGAATTGAGGTGTCCGCTGACTATCATGCCACCCAATGTCAATGGATTGTTTATACGTGGTTATCACTTCAAACTTCGTTATGTGGTAATTGTTGCCATTGCTATTCTTGCATGGGCTGTTGCAGCCTCTGTCAGTAGTATGAAGTACAAGGAAGAATCATTCGCACATTATTCCATGTATCGGGCGGTAAAGGAGCAACATCAGTCTTTTGTTGAAAAGTGGGTAATTACGAAAGAAGATGATTAGCATATTGCTCTATATTCCATAATACTATTGCTTGCTTTAATATCCCTTTGCTCTTTTATGAGTTGCAAAGGGCTTCTATATTATATAAGTAATTAAATTCTAAAAATTATGATTTACGGATATATTAGAGTAAGCAGCGATAAACAGACTGTAGAGAATCAGCGTTTTGAGATAAACAATTTCTGTGAACGTAATAAATTGGTGATTGACGGCTGGATTGAGGAAACCATAAGTGGAACAAAATCGTACAACAAACGAGAGTTGGGCAAATTGTTGAAGCGTGTGCAAAAGGATGATCTAATCATCTGTGCCGAGTTATCTCGTTTGGGGCGTAATCTTTTTATGATTATGGAGATTTTGAATATTTGCATGACAAAAGAATGCAGAGTATGGACTATAAAGGATAATTATCGATTGGGAGAAGACATACAAAGTAAAGTACTTGCCTTTGCTTTCGGTTTATCTGCTGAGATTGAACGCAACTTAATCAGCCAGAGGACAAAGGAGGCTTTGGCTAGAAAGAAAGCGGAGGGTATTACATTAGGGCGTCCGAAAGGTAGGAAAAGTTCACCAGAGAAATATAAATTGCATGGAAAAGAAAATCTTATAAATGAACTTTTGAAAGCCAATGTGTCAAAACGCAAGATTGCTAAAATTTGTAAGGTTGATAGAAATACACTCGACCGCTTTATTAAGCAGTTCTTGACAGAATGAAAAGGAGCGTATTCGTGCAGCAACAGGGGGTTGAATGTGATTTTACGGGATCTGACTTATGGGTGATACTGTCACCCATAGAGCAAAGTATAAAACGAAAGATTGAGGCTGTGGGAGTCCCACTCAAAGATTGGGATATTAATATCTATCGTGGAGTTCTTACTGGTTATAATGACGCATTCATCATTTCCACTGAGAAAAGAAATGAAATTCTTGCCAACTGTCAAACTGAAGAGGAACGTTCTAAAACAGCGGAATTAATACGACCAATTACCCCCTCATTCACCACCGATAGATTTAATTTTCATTAACACAAAAGGATAATAAAAGAGGGAGCAAACTCTTTTTATAGTAAAATGCTCTCCATTGAGAGTGTCTATGATGCAAAATACCCCTCAAAAAGCAGGTGCTTAATGAGGGGTAAATTATGATGTGTTTATGATTCTTTGTTATAAGTCATTGATGCTCAAGGGTGGAAGTTTCCACCATGACCTACAAGGTCAAAATTTCGATGTGTAATGTATTAGCAGCTTTTTTTTCTGTTCGTTTACGCTGGGCATATAAATCTGGGGGGCTAATGTTTGTATGCCACATTAAAGATTTAGCTATCCGGTAAAATTTTTTATAGTGAATCAAGTAAGTGGAAAAACCAAGTAGTTTTCTTTCTACTCAATTATAGGCTATATTGTATATAAATTATTATTATAGATTTATTTATCTATATTTTATTATTATAGATTATTTTACCTATAATCATTGGCGAAATAAAAGAAAATTCATACATTTGCCATCGAATCAATGAACCATAATATGTTTGCAACAATTTCAGCGGATATAGTAGCATCCACTTCCTTGTCTGTGAATGAAACTATAGGATTAAAGCAAAGGATAGAATCATTATTTGGCTTGTTAAAAGTGAGTTATCCTGATTTTGAAGGTCGCCAAATAAAAGGGGACTATATAGAGTGTGTAATGCAAAATGTATCAAACGTATTCCGGATAGCCTTTATAATCAAATCCTGCATCAAATCTTTTTCCACAGCTAAAAATGAAAAGACGAAAAATTTCCATACATACGGAATACGGATGGCCATTGGTATTGGAGATATGAGAATAGTGAATACCGAACAAGGCATTTGGGATGGTGAAGCCATATATCTGTCAGGACGTGCGCTTGAGGAAATGAGTTCCCTTAATAAGGGAACGATGTCTGTTCATACAAGTAAAAAGCAATTATCTGCCCCTTTACAAACTATAGCCCTATTGACCGATGCCATATTAAATGATATGACTGTGCGCCAAAGTGAAGTCGTTTACTATAAACTGCTTGGTTTCAAAGAGGCAGACATTGCCAAAAAACTGGGTATATCCCAAGCCAGTGTAAATAATGCTTCTACAGCTACAAAATGGTATTGTATAGAAGAATCCATAAAGTATTTTGAACAGATAAATTTTGAAGGATATGAATAGTTGGTTGTTTTTAAGTCTGATATTGGCACATGTTATAGGTGATTTTTACCTGCAGAATGATAAATACTGTGCACAGAAAGAGGAAAGGAAATTCAAAAGCTGGTTCCTGTATGTGCATTCGCTTATTATCGGCGTGGTATCATGGGTAGTTGTTCCTGTTTATGAATTCAGATTTTATGCCCTTGCCATTGCTTTTTCTCATCTGGTGATAGATGTTATCAAAACATATAGCCCCAAAGGATTATGGAATTTTGTGATTGATCAGGTTGCTCATTTGGCGATATTGATTATAGTGATATTTTCCTTTGGCACTACAACAAAGTTGCCAATCCAATCGATGGATTGCAATGGCAGCTACTCTATACCTCTATTCATATTGGCTTTACTATTGTGCATCAAGCCTGCAAACATCCTGATTAAGTTGGTCTTAAAGAAATATCAAGTTGGAGAGACACAGTCTTGTGAAAATATCAAAAATGCAGGAGCGTTAATTGGAAATTTAGAACGTATTCTTACAATCATATTCGTTATCATTGGACAATATGAAGCAATTGGTTTTATAATAGCGGCAAAATCCATACTTCGATTCAAAGACACGGATACAGCAAAAACAGAATATGTCCTTGCCGGAACGTTTCTGAGTTTTGGAATTGCATTGCTGTGTGGTTTAATGGCAACAAAATAACAGATGGACAGTTTTCAAGAGAAATACAATGCGCTTGTCATTAAATACAATGCTCTGCTTGCCGAAAATGAAAAACTGAAGTCAATACTTTCACAGCATGGTATAGTGTATTCCTCCATTAAATGTGCTGATGAAAGTACAGCATTTTCTTCCATAACATATCCTCAAATCAAACTCTCTCTTGATGAGAAAATTGCATTGTTCCGTAACTTTTTCAAGGGACGAGATGATGTATTTGCACGACGATGGTTCAACAAAGCCACAGAAAAGGGTGGTTACCAACCAGTATGTATCAACGAATGGCGCAGAGGAATATGCGATAAGAAAAAGCATAAATGTGCAGAGTGTCCCAACCGCAATTTTGACACGTTAACCAATCAAGACATATACCGACATCTGGAAGGTAAAGATGAGAACGGATGCGATGTTATAGGTCTGTACGTTGTTACTTCTGATAATAAATGTTCTTTCCTGTGTGCTGATTTTGATGACAAGAATTGTACTCATGGATATAAGAACGATGTGTTGGCATTTATTCCCATTTGCAGAGAGTGGAGAATCCCATTCAGTATAGAACGCTCACGCTCCGGCAATGGTGCACATGTATGGATTTTCTTTGATCAACCCATACCTGCCTACAAAGCAAGAAAATTAGGCAATATAATTCTTACGGAAGCCATGAAGCGTAATGGACGGATTACATTCGATTCATACGATCGTTTCTTTCCCAATCAGGATAAAGTACCGGAAGGCGGATTCGGCAATCTCATTGCGTTACCATTGCAGGGAAAAGCCAGGAAAGCAGGAAACAGCGTTTTTGTAGATGATCAGTTTCTTCCGTTCCAGGATCAATGGGCATACCTATACAATGTAAGAAAAATAGATGAAAGTACCGTAGATGCATTATTGACACAGCATCAGCAGGAAGATTTTGGAACATTGGCCACATCTTCGGAAAATAAACCGTGGGAAATACCGGTCATACAAGATGTGACCCAGGAAGACTTTAACGGCATACTTATAATACATAAATCAGACAGGATATATATTCCTTTAAAATCCATTTCAGATAAGGTTAGTAATCATTTGAAACATATTGCGGCGTTCAAAAATCCAGAATTTTACAGCAAACAGGCGATGCGTATTTCCATATATAACATTCCTCGTATTATCTGCCGTGCAGATTTTACCGATGAATATCTTGCAATGCCTCGGGGGTGTGAGGATGCCATTATCAACATGCTGTATTCCTTCAAAATTGATTATGAAATAGTTGATAATACAAATCATGGTAAACCTATTGGCGTAACATTCAAAGGAAAAGAACGCGATGAACAATTGGACGCGATCAATGCCCTCATGCCATTTTCCAACGGTGTGTTGTCTGCAACGACAGCCTTTGGAAAGACTGTTACAGCCGCAGCTCTGATTGCCCGAAGAAAGACAAATACACTTATTCTGGTACACTCCAAGGCATTGCTTATGCAATGGCATGAACGTCTGTCTGAATTTCTTGACATAGATTTTACAGAAGAGGAGATTTCCAAGAAGCGAGGCAGGAAGAAGGCTTTTTCTCCGGTCGGGTGTCTTGATTCTACCTCTAACACGTTGCATGGTGTTATTGATATAGCCCTTATGCAGTCGTGTTTTGAAAATGACGAAGTCAAGCCTTTTGTAAAAGGATACGGGATGGTCATTGTAGACGAGTGTCATCACGTATCTTCCATAACATTTGAGAATGTGTTAAAACACGTTACGGCACATTATGTCTATGGGCTTACTGCCACTCCAATCCGTAAAGATGGTTTGCAGCCTATTATCTTTATGCAATGCGGTCCGATTCGTTTTTTTGCCGATGCCAAGGCACAGATACAGAAGCAGTCGTTCCAGCGTTATCTTGTGCCGAGATTTACATCTTATAGACCTGTTACCGATGACAAACAATCGTTTACGGCACTATCACAATCCCTCGCTGAATCGGAAATACGGAATAATCTTATAATAGAGGATGTCCTTAATGTTGTGGCTGCAGGCCGAACGCCTATAATACTTACTGCCAGAACTTCTCATGTAGAATTGCTTGCCGAAATGTTGAAGCAGCATGTAGCCAACATCATACAACTCACAGGAGAAGGGACTGCAAAGAACAAGAGAGAAACGCTGCAAAAGTTACAGGATATACCCAAAGATGCCCCTCTTGTAATAGTAGCCACGGGAAAATATGTGGGAGAGGGATTTGACTATCCACGACTTGATACACTGTTTTTGGCACTACCAATCTCATGGAAAGGATTGGTGGCACAATATGCCGGACGTTTGCACCGTGAGAATGAGGGCAAGAAAGATGTTCGTATTTATGACTATATTGATATACACGAACCTGTTTGTGAGAATATGTATCGTAAACGCCTAAAAGGATACTCTGCCATCGGTTATCGTGTACTGTCAAAAGATACTCAGACACTGTTTGATAATACAGATGACTTACAAACATCATCATATGAAGGACAGATTTTCAATGGTAACACATTCCGTTTGGCATTTATGCAAAATTTGAAAAGTTCAAGACAATCTATTGTCATATCCTCTCCAAAACTCTATCGTACAGAACGAAACACATTTGTTAAAATGCTCAGAGAGTTTCATGTAAGTGGTGTTCAAATTGCAATTCTTACATCAGAGGAAAGCAGTCAGACGAATTATCTAAAAAGTTTAGGATTATATGTCAAGATTGTACCTAAACTATCTTTATCCTCGTGTATCATAGATAGGTCCACGGTCTGGTATGGCAGTATCAATATACTTGGCTATGTAACAGAAGAAGATAACATTATTAAAATCACAGATGGTAAACTTGCAAATGAGCTACTTGATGTCATTTACGATAGCCCCAAATAGGGGAATGCAAATAAGTAGAAAATAATCATCGTTTTACTCTCTAATGACAGTATTATAAGTGTAATAATTCTTGCAGAACAGATGTAATTACTGCTAAATAGTAAAACTTTTTAGCGCGATGCAATTTTAGAGCGTTTTGCAACAAAATACCCCTCAAAAAGCCGATGCTTAATGAGGGGCAAATAACGATAAATATGTAATTTACTTAACCTGAGTTGCTGAATTTCAATAGTTGTATTTTAATGACCTATAAATTCAGGTTGTCTATATGCAGCGTATTAGCCGCTTTTTCTTTCTTCTCATTCACGATATTGCGTATAAATCTGCGTGGTTCTGACATTTGTATGACCCATTAAATCTTTAATGGTATATATGTCAACACCATTTTCCAGCAATAGTGAAGCGAAGCTGTGGCGGGCAAGATGAAATAGAACCCCCAAAGCAGCCGTCAGCAAACAAGTGATGATAAAACGCAACCCGTTTGAAATGAGCGGTTTCGCATTATTCTGCCGGATGCCGGAAACGCAACGGAGTGCGGAATACTGAGGCATTTCAGTTACCAAGCCGTTAGCCGCCTGTTACCGAAGTAAGGACAGGTAACGCACGGAAAATGAAATTGTTGTGCGCCCGTGCCGATTGCGCCGATACGCACTGTTCTGCAAATCAAGGAACGCTTGCACTCAACTTAACTTTGCAACAAAAAAGTGTGAGCGTATGAAAATCGAGAAATTCAAGGTGCTGCTCTACCTGAAAAAGAGCGGAACGGACAAGTCGGGCAAAGCCCCGATAATGGGAAGGATAACGGTGAACCGCACGATGGCGCAGTTCGGCTGCAAGCTGTCGTGCAGGCCGGAGTTGTGGAACGCGAGGGAAAGCCGTCTGGACGGCAAGAGCCGCGAGGCGGTGGAGACCAACGCGAAATTGGACAAGCTGCTGCTTGCGGTCAATGCGGCGTTTGACACGCTGGTGGAGCGCGGGCAGGACTTTGACGCGACGGCGGTCAAAGACCTGTTCCAAGGCAGCATGGAAACACAGATGACATTGCTTCGGATGACCGACCGCATCTGCGAGGACTTGAAGGCGCGTATCGGCATCGACCGTGCCAAAGGCACTTATCCCGGCTATTACTACATGAGAAAGACGTTGGGCGAGTTCATCCAATGGCAGTTCAAGACAAAGGACATCGTTTTCGGACAGCTTACCGAACAGTTCATCCACGACTACCAGAACTTCGTGATGGACATGAAAGGATATGCCGTGGACACGGTGCGCTACTATCTTGCCATCCTGAAAAAGGTATGCCGCATCGCCTACAAGGAGGGATATGCCGAAAGATGCCATTTCGCCAATTTCACCCTGCCGCAAAAGACGGAACGGACACCGAGGGCGTTGAGCCGCGAGGACTTCGAAAAGATACGCGATGTGGAGATACCCGCATGGCGCACCACGCACATCCTCGCCCGCGACCTCTTCCTGTTCGCCTGCTATACGTGAACCGCCTATGCGGATGCCGTGAGCGTCACCCGTGAGAACCTCTACACGGACGATGAGGGAAGCCTCTGGCTGAAATACCGCCGCAAGAAGAACGAGCTTCGGGCAAGCGTGAAGCTGTTGCCCGAAGCGCTCGCCCTGATTGAGAAGTACCATGACGACACCCGTCCGACATTGTTCCCGATGATACACCACCCGAACCTCCAACGGCACATGAAATCCCTTGCCGTCCTTGCCGGAGTAAGCGGACGCTTGTGCTACCATCAGGCACGTCACTCCTTCGCCTCGCTGATTACGCTGGAGGCCGGAGTGCCGATTGAAACCATCAGCCGGATGCTGGGACATTCCGATATAACCACAACCCAAGTTTATGCCCGTGTCACCCCGAAGAAGCTCTTTGAGGACATGGACAAGTACATAGAAGCGACCAAAGACTTGAAACTAATCCTTTAATCCTAAAAACATTACCATTATGCGCAGTACATTTTCCACATTACCGTATATCAACCGGAACAAGGTGAAGGCGGACGGCACGACCTCCGTCCTGTGCCGCATCACCATAGACGGCAAGAGTTCCACGATGGCGACGGGCATCTATTGCCGTCCGGAGGATTGGAACAGCAGGACAGGAACCATCCGCACCGTCAGAGAGAACAACCGCCTGCAGGAGTTCCGCAAGTCCGTCGGGCTTGCCTACGATGAGATTTTGAAGAAACAGAACGTGGTGAGCGCCGAACTGCTCAAAAATACATTGGCGAAAAGGGCGGTCATCCCCACCAAGCTGTTGCAGATGGGCGAAAGGGAACGCGAACGGCTGCTTGCCCGTTCAAAGGAGATAAACTCCACGTCCACCTACCGCCATTCGG